>ULWD01016148.1_pt1 | contig 51618 bp, 47 predicted proteins | sample 1960011 | NCBI WGS metagenome assembly ULWD01 (sample SAMEA4835803, study PRJEB28245) | human gut metagenome | biome: gut microbiome; material: fecal sample | place: Denmark | collected 2008 | reverse complement strand
ATATATTAAGACATTATCATAAATGAATCATATTTTATTAAAAGATTGTCATAAAATACTTGCATATTTAATAAAATTGTGATAAAATAATACCTGTTAAATTAACATCAACTAAGAGGAGGTGCAATAAATGCCAAATATTAAATCAGCTAAAAAAAGAGTAAAAATAATTGAAAAGAAAACTTTAAGAAATAATATGATTAAATCAGGTTATAAATCAGCTGTTAAAAAATTCGAACAAGCTATAGAAGCAGGAAAAGTAGATGATGCAAAAATATTATTCTCAGAAGCTACTAAAAAAATAGATCAAGCTTGCTCAAAAGGTGTAATAGTAAAAAATACAGCAGCTAGAAAAAAATCAAATTTAGCAAAAAAATTAAATGCAGCTATTGCTTAAGCAAAAATTTAAAAGATTATGCATAGTTTTTTAAAAGATAAAAAGGTTTAAAGAATTAACTTTAAACCTTTTTTATTTTTCTTTAAAAACATCTACTTTTCATTATTCCAGGAATATATAATATTAAATACAAAATTTTATTATTTATATTTCTTATATTTTTCATATTAAATCCTTTTTTAGCAAGATATCCAAAAAGTATATAATGTTTAATAGCATAAAATCTTTTCTTCATTTTTACATTTGCCATATCTTTTTGTAAGATTTCTGAAAAATAGCAATAATATCCATTTGGTGAATTTTTAAAATATTTATTAATATTTTGTGTATATCCGCCATTATTATAATTTCCTATTTCTATAACTTCATTTATACAGATTATTTTATAATCATTATCCATTTTATGGTACATTCTCGCTTCTGTTATAAAACATTCCCCATTTTCAAGTTCATGTTTATATTTTTTTCTTATTTTAGCATTATAAACTAAAATTTTCTCTCCCTTTATATCATCCTGAAAATATAAATTAAACATAGTTGTTGGCTTATTTTCTTTAATAAACTTTTTTCCGCTTATCTTTTCACTTTCATCTTTTTTTAAAAATGCTAATGCATATATTTTTGGATTTTTTAAAAGTTTATCAATATGTTTTTCTATAATATTAAATGCACTTGCTGATAGGTAATCGTCTGAATCACAGTCAATTATTAAGTCACCTTCTGCCATTTCAACCGCTTTATTAATTGCTACCATTTTGCCCGAATTTTCTTGATACATATATTTAATACTTACCATATTTTCCTTTTTGAATTCTTCAACTAAACTTTTGGTTTTATCATTAGAACCATCATCTACTATAATCCATTCGCATTCTAAATAATCTGCAAATCTTACATTATTTTTTATACTTTCATATAATTTATTTAAAAAAGATGCTCTATTATATGTAGCTGTTAAAATGCTTATTTTCATATGTTTTTCCCCCTTGAATAATCATTATTATTCAATCTTATTTATATTTTACTACTATTTTTATTTCTATTATTTCTTCCTAAAAAAGGGCTTTAATTTCATTAAGTAAATACGAATTATCGTATTCTTTTTTCTCATCATCTGAAAATTTACTTTTTTCTTGCAAAATGTCTTTTAACCCTTCATATATTGATTCTTCATCATTTTTTAATATCTTGCTTCTATCATAATCTTTTACAACTTCTTTTGCTGCTGTATCTGTTATAATTATTTTTTTATTTAGTATTTTAGCTTCTTCAACTGCCATTGGATATCCTTCGAAATATGTTAATAAAGCAAAATAGTCCGCACCAATCATATATGGATATGGATTTTCTTTTTTTCCTAACAATTTAAATGTATCTTCTATTTTTAAATCTTTTATTAATTTTCTTAATCTTTCTTTCTCGGGCCCATCACCAATTACATATATTGTATTATTTATTCCCTCATCTATTAGTTTTTTATGTACTTTTGCTAATCTATCTATTGCCTTTTGAGGAACTAATCTTGCAACTGTTACTATTATTTTATTATTTAAAAATCTTTTGTTTAATTCACATTGTTCTTTAGATTTCTCAAAAATTCTCTCTTTATCTATATAATTATATATTACCTTTTCTTTTTTGAGCATATCTTGATTATTTTTCATAATATAAAGTTTATTAAAAACCTCTTTATTATCATTACTTACAAAAACAATATTATCAAATTTTCTATATATATTTTTATCTATTTCTTGTTTTATTTTTGATTTCAAATCATTTCCAAATACTTTTTTTATATCATTATGTACCCATACTATTTTTTTTGAATTTCCTTTATTTGAGAAAATACGGGTAATTGGTCCTTCTAAAAAAGCAACTTCTATATCAAATTTGTTTTTTATATATTTGTCATAAATGTTTTTTCCACAATTTAATACATATATAGGAATAATTTTTTGTTTTATTTTTTTCATATCTTCATAAGGCATTTTATATAAGCTAACCTTTTTTATTTTAGAATCTAGTTCTTTTTCAAAAGCTCCTCCCCCATACAATGTAAAAATTGTAATTTCATATTCATCTTTTAAACTGTTAGCAATATCTACTAATACTCTTTCAGCTCCACCTATACCAAGGCTTGTTATTCCAAATACTATTTTTTTCATAGTTTATTGCATCCTTTCCAAGGTATAATCCTAACTAATAATTAAATAAAATGTGTAGTAAAAGTTTTCCTATGTAATGGACAAAGTCCATATTCTTTTATTGCTGCAATATGTTTTGCAGTTCCATATCCTTTATGTCCAGCAAAGCCATATTCTGGATATACTTTGTCCCACTCTCTCATAATTCTATCTCTTGTAACTTTAGCTATAATAGATGCAGAAGCAATAGAATAACTATTTGCATCACCTTTTATCATAGACTTATATGGTATACCTAATGTATCAATTCCTGTTAAAGCATCAACCAATATAACATTTGGTTTTATTTTCATAGATTTAATCGCCATAGTTAATCCTTTTTTTGTTGCTTGCAATATATTCATTTCATCTATTTCTTCTTGATTTACTATCCCTACACCATAGCAAATTGCTTCTTGTATAATTTTTTCATACAAAACTTCACGTTTTTTTTCAGATAACTTTTTAGAATCATTTACACCTTCTATCATTGAATCTGCTGGCATTATTGCACATGCAACAACCACTGGCCCTGCTAAAGGACCACGTCCCGCTTCATCAATTCCTGCTACATATTTTATTCCTTTATTAAAAAATTCTCTATCTACTTCTTTTATTTTATTTAATCTTTCTTCTTCTTTTTCTTTCATTATTATCTGCAGATGTTATTTTAAGTAACATCTCTCCTCCTGATTTTATAGATTTAATTTGCACAAACAGCCCTAGATTTTTCTTCTTTATAATATTTCGCAATTAATTTATCTAGCCTTACACTTATTTCTAATATTTTTTCATAGTCTTCCCCATTTATTATACTGTTGTTTAATTCTTCCCTTAATTTACAAATTTCTTCATTTAGCATTTCCTATCGCCCCTTTATGCCCAAATATTTATTTTTTTTCTTTTTCTCTCGAATTTCATCTTATTTTTATCATATTATTACATCATAGTCAAGCATTTTTCACGCTTTTTAGCTATTTTCGTACGAGCTTATTTTACTATTCTTTTATTTTTTTTACATTTATCGACAGCATTTATTTTTTTACAACAGAAAATACTGTTTTACTACTGTCAAAAATACTTGATAAAACTTGATTTACATATTTCAGATTTACACTCTCAATTTCTTCTAAATAATCAAAAGGATTTACTCCTTTCATAAAATCAACTAAAAACATTCTAGCTATATCTGATACATCATTATATTCTTTTACATATTCACCATATATCATCTTCTTTAATCTTTTAAAATCATCTTTATTTATTCCGTTTTCTTTAATATTTTGAATCTCTTTTTCTAATTTTTCTAAAACTTTATTTGGATAATTTGATTTTCCTGAAATTAATATATGAGAATATGAATCTCCAAACTCAAAATCAAAATTAGGAACAGAAAATACTTCACCATTTTTATATAAATTTTGATATAACTCTGAACTTTCGCCAATTAACATATTCAATAAAATATCTATAGCTATATGTTTTTTAACTTTTTTTATATTACTTTCAGGTTCTAGTTTTATACCGATTGTAAATAAAGGCATACTTACATCCATTCTCTCTTCGACTTCTCTTTTTACAATTGTTTTTTCTTCCTTTTCATAAATTCTTTTAATTTCTCCACTATCTTGTTTGTCAATCAATCTTTTTTCTATTTCTTTAAGAAGTTCTTCTGGTACAAAGTCTCCACAAACAACTAGACACATATTTCCAGGATTATAAAAAGTGTTATAACACTTGTATAAAATTTCCTTATCTATTTTTGAAATTGTTTCTACAGTTCCAGTAATATCTAATTTAACAGCATTCGAATGATACATTGCTTCTAAAGCATTTAAATATACTTTCCATTCTGGATAATCATCATACATTTTAATTTCCTGAGCAATTATCCCTTTTTCCTTTTCAACATTTTGATTGGTAAAATAAGGATGCTGAACATAATCCATAAATTCATCTAAAGCTTCATAAAATCTATCTGTGCATTCATATAAATATGCTGTATGATCATTTGTAGTATATGCATTAGCATTTACACCCAAACTTGTTAAAACATCTAAACTATTCCTTCCATTTTCCTGTTCAAACATTTTATGTTCTAAAAAATGTGCCACTCCCTTTGGAACTTCTGTAATCTCTTCTTCACCTGGAACAATAAATTTACTATCATTTGATCCATAATGAGTTCCCCATATAATATATTTTTTTCTAACATTTTCTTTTGGAATAATCATAACAGTCAGTCCGTTTTTCAATTTTTCTATATATACTTTCTCTTTTATTTTAGAATTCTCAATTATTTTCATTCTTTACTGGTGTATGTCATCATAAAAAATAACATACTCTCCTTTCTTAAAATCATAACATTTTGTTTATCATCTTTATATTTGAGTATTATTAGATAAAAAATAAATTGTATTAATTTTAATCTTATTAGCAATATTAATTATTTGCTCTTTTGTCACAGCTTTTATCCCTTCTATATACTCCTTAATATCTTCATTTGAATTTTGCAAATCCTGACTAAAAAAGTATACAATTGCTGAATCAGGCTCATCTTCAATAGTCATTATAGAAGAAATTATTCCTTTTTTTACGTTTTCAATTTCTTCTTTAGTAAACTCTCCTTTTTTCATATCTTCTATTTGTTTTCTAATTATTTCCAATGCTTTATCATAGTTTTTTATCTCTATACCACAAGATATAAAAATATTACTTTTAAATCTAGAATAGCTTGAACTTGCCGTATAGGCTAAACTTGCTTTTTCTCTGACATTTTGAAATAATTTAGAATTAGCACTCCCTCCTAATATGCTGTTATATAAAATTGTTTGATATTTTATGTTTGGATTTTTTATGTCTTCCTCATTAAATAAAATATCTAATCCAATTATTAATTTTCCTTGCACTACATCTAAATTTTCTGTAACAATATTTTCAGTTTTTACTTCATCTTTTTTTGTCAATTTATTTAATATAAAATTTGGATTTCTTTTTTTCAAATTAAACTCTGCTATTTTCTTTATTATATATTCTTTATAATCCACATTTTGTAAATTTCCTGACACAAAAATGTCTATCTTACATTCATCTACTAATTTTTTAAAGTATTCATATAAATTTTTATTATCTATTTTTTCTAAATCTTCCACATATCCAAACTTATATAAACTTGTGGGCTCATTTTTATACATTTCTTCGATACATCTCATTTTTGCATATGCTGCTTTGTTATCTTTTTTAGAATTTATTCTTTGTTTCATAATTTCTTTTTCTTGATTTACATATTCTTTTTTAAATGCATTATCTTCTATCAATGGATTAAATACTAAATCAAATAACATATCTAGACTTGCTTTAAAAATATTTTCTGAATTCTCTGGTAAAAATTTATCATTAACACTTTCTAAATAAAATTTTAACACATGGTTATCTCCTATTTTATCTAACCCACAATCAAATTCCGCACCATACATATCTTCTAATCTTTTACTTATCTCTTCTTGTGAATTATAATTTTTACTTCCTCTTCTTAAAGTAGCTGATAGCAATGAATCAAAAGTTATATATTCTTTAGATAGTGGTGTAGTTAAAAATATAGCTATTAAATTTGTTTTGAACTTATCTGTGTTTATTGAATGTATTTTTATTCCATTTAATATCTCTTCTTTAAAATAATTCATAATTTTCTATTGATATTGGTTAATTTTAACAATACCAAATCTCCTTTCTAAAATCTATATTTATTTTAGTATGCTTAAATTTTTTTTTATTATTCTGCATTAAATAGTTTTTATATTTTTACGACTAATTTATCAAATTTATTATTAATATATTTTTCTAATTTATCCATAAATATATTTGGTTCAATTTCTTTTTTAGCAACTAAATCTAACCCCTTTTCCCAACTTGCTGTAAGCCTTGGATCCAACATATCTGGCATAGCCTGCATTACAACATCATATATTTCCTCTCCTTTTTGCGTAGGAGTAACTATCTGGGTTTTACTATTTATTTGTATATATTGAATTTTTTCAAGTTTCTTAATTATTTCTGCACGCGTAGCACTTGTTCCTATTCCGGCTCCTTTTATCTGTTCTCTTAATTCTTCATCTTCAATTAATTTTCCAGCATTTTCCATTGCTAAAATTATTGTTCCTGAATTATATCTCGATGGAGGAGATGTTTCAGCATCTTTTATTTCAAAGTTCTTTTCATTTAACTCGTCTCCTTTTTTCAATAATTTTAGTATCTCTAAACTTGAATTATTTTCTTCATTTTCTGAATCTTCACATTTTTTTGAATTTTTATTAACAATTTCTTCTTTATCCAAACTCTGCTCATTTTTCTTTTCTGGCTTTAAAACATCTAAAAATCCTCTCTTTAAACAGACTTTTCCATTTGCATAGAAATTCTCATTTTCTACATTTAAAGTGACATTTACCTTACTATATTCTGCTGGTGGAAAAAATATTGCAATAAATCTTCTTACAATTAAGTCATATACTTGTTTTTGAAGTGAATTTAATCCTTCATAATTTTCATATCCCTGACCTGTTGGAATTATAGCATAGTGATCAGTTATCTTACTGTCATTTACATATTTAGTTTTTACAATATCTGTTGAGTATTTTTCTTCTACCATTTGTTTTATTAATTTAGACATTTCTTCATCTTTATAGCCTTTGGCTATCCCATTTAAATTTTTATTTATTTCTTTAGCAACTGCTGTTGATAGTACTCTAGCATCTGTTCTTGGATATGTTACTAATTTTTTTTCATATAGGTTTTGAATTACCTCTAAGGTTTCATCCGGTTTTATCTTGAATCTTTTTGTGCACTCATTTTGTATTTCTGCTAAATTAAATAAAAGAGGAGCATTTTCTTTTTGTTTTGTTTTTTTTATTTCAGTAACTCTTGCTTTTTTATTTGAAAGAAAATTTATAAATTTTTTAGCTATATCTTCTCTTTTAAAACCTGTCTCATTATATAATAGTGGTGATTCGAAAACTTTAGACTTTTCATTTACTTTCCATTCTGCTTTAAATGAACCTTTTTCATTTTCAAATTCTCCCAAAATTTTATAGTATTTTGTTTTTTTGAAATTTTTAATCTCTCTTTCTCTTGAAACTACCATTCCTAAAACACACGTCATTACTCTTCCTACTGATATTGCAAAATAGTCTTGATTCAACTTTTTTGCAAGTCTTCTTCCATATATAATTGAAAGTAACCTTGAAAAATTAATTCCAATTAAGTAATCTTCTTTTGCTCTTAAATATGCACTATCTGATATGCTATCATATGCTGATTCATCTTTTGCCTCTCTTATTCCTCTTAAGATTTCTTCTTCTGTTTGTGAATCTATCCATACACGCTTAATTTTAGCTTTTGGATTTGGTTTAGCCATCATAAACACTAGCCTTTGAATATATTCTCCCTCACGTCCAGAGTCACCTGCATTATATATTTCTTCTACATCTTCTCTTTGCAATAAACTCTGTACTGTATCAAACTGATTTTTTACTCTTTCTATTACTTCATATTTATATTCTTTTGGCATGAATGGAAGTGTATCCAATCTCCATTGCTTAAGTTTTTCATCATATTTTTCTGGATAACTCATTGTTACTAAATGACCTACGCACCATGTTATTATCCATTCGTCAGATTCTAAATAATTTCCTTTTGACTTTGCATTTACTTTTAATACTTTTGCGAACTCTCTTGCAACAGATGGCTTTTCTGTAATTAATAATTTCAATTTTATCATCCTTTTATATTGCTTTTTGTTGTATTTTATCAAATAATGTATTTTTTTTCAATAGAAACTTTACTTGTTTATATTTTCAAAAAATATAAAAAAAAATAGAGCCAAATAAAATAAATTATTTGCCCCTATCATATTTATAATATAACTAAATTCTTAAATTAGTCTTGTGCAGAATATGGTAATACTGCAATATGTCTTGCTCTTTTTATTGCTAAAGTGATATCTCTTTGATGTTTTGCACAACTTCCTGTTGTTCTTCTAGGTAATATCTTTCCTTTATCATTTACAAATTTCTTCATTATATCTGAATTTTTGTAATCTAAAACAAAGTTCTTATCACTGCATAATTGACATACTTTCTTTTTTTGTTTTTTGAATCTTGGATTAAAATCCTCATCATAGTTTTTATTATTTCTATTATTCTTTTTATTTTTCTTATCTGCCATCTCTTTTTCACCCCTATCCTAATTATTTAGAATGGTAAATCATCGCTTGCTGATACCTCAAAATCAGAAGCTTGGTCCATTCCTCCTGGAATTGATGTTCCAAATGTGCTTTCGAAAGAAGCACTTGCATTTTCAGAATCTCTCTTACTTTCGGCAAAGTAAACTTCTTCTGCTATAACTTCTGTTATATAATGTTTTGTACCTTTGTCATCATCCCATGTTCTTGTTTGTAATCTTCCAATTACTCCTACTTGTTGACCTTTTTTAAAGTATTTACTACAAAACTCTCCTTGTTTATTCCAAGCAACTATGTTAAAAAAATCTGCTTGCCTTTCTTCACCTTGTCTTACAAATCTTCTATTTACAGCAAGACTAAATGATGCAACAAGTGTATTATTTGTTTGAGTATATCTTACTTCTGGATCTCTTGTTAATCTACCCATTAAAATTACTTTGTTCATATTGTTTTCCTACCTTTCTTTAAATAAAGGCCCCTTCTTTATTTACCATTAAATTATTTATTATTTAACGTCTTTTCTTACAACTATAAATTTTAATATATCATCAGCTATTCTATAGTTTCTTTCAAGTTCTTGAATTGAATCTGGTTTTGCTTCAAAATTAATTAGCATATAAATAGCTTCTTTATTTTTCTTTATTTCATAAGCTAATTTCTTTTTTCCCATATTCTCTACTGATTCAACTTTTCCATTTTCATTTATTAATCCTGTAAATTTACTTTCTAGAGCTTTTAAAGCTTCTTCAGTACAATTTGGATTTATAATGATAACGCTTTCATATTTATTCATTATTTGCACCTCCTTTTGGATATATAACCCACTTCAAAAGTGAGTAAGGCTGTTAAAATAAAAATCTCAACATTTCATATTTTAACATATTTATTCATTTTTGTCTAGTGGTATTTTAAAGTTTTTTCTCATACAAAATTAAAAAATCTTTCCTTTAAATATCTTTTTTTAATTTTTTTCTTTTTATATAAAAATTTAAAATTTAGAATGAAAATTGCTGATTTACAATCTACCATTTACCACATTTTTTATATATTCTTTATCATCAGTATGCATCAAAACAACTTCAATTCCCTTATTTTTTAAATTAACTAATAACTCTATAACATTATCAATCTTAATATGAGCTCCACCATATCTAGAAACATCAATATAAAATTCATTTGCTCCATCCAAATCTTTTAAAAATGGTTCTATAGTATTAGTATCACCAGTATATATTATCTTTTTATTATTTAAATTAAGAAAAAATCCATAAGCATCTAGATATTTTGTATGTTCTGTTTTTATAAATTTTAGATTTTCTAAGCTATCTTTTAACTCATACGCTTCTGGTGGTGTACCTGTTATATCCAAATATTGTTTTATATTATTGCATTTACTTACAACTGTTATTTTTTTATTATATATAAAATACAAATATAATATTAACTGACTTAAAGAGCCAGCATGATCATTATGTAGATGTGTAATAATAATTTCAATTTTTTCAAATTTATTAAAATCAAATTTTCTTTTAATTTCATTAAATACAGTAAATCCACAATCGATCAAAATTAATTTATTTTTTTCTTCAATATAAGAAGAATTATTTTTATCTCCAAATCCTGAATCACTTCCCAAAAAGGTTAATGTTGGCATTTTACTTCATCCCTTTCAATCCGCTCAAGGCACAACACTATATTAAACAAACCTTTAACGGAAAATTTAGTATTTATATTATATATAAAGATTTTACTAGACCTTTTAATTTTTTTCAATACTTTTACAAAAATAGAGAGGAAATATTTTCCTCTCTATTTTGAGCCTATTGGATGATAAGCTTTACTTCTCTTTTTATCCAAGCTGGCAACTGTCCTTCTAAAGAATTTTCTAAAATTTTTGGGAATTTTAATTCTCTAGTTACTAAATATTTTCCTAGCAATACCCTCTTGTATCTTCTCTTTGATTGCCATCCCTCCATCATAGCATACAACAGATATAAAGCTTCTACTGGAATAAGTGGAATCTCATTTTCCCCAACTTTAATGAACTCAATTTCACTTTCACTATAGTTATAGAGAAATTTTGTTCCAAAAGTTATTATCCTAAATCCAGAAATTATATCAACATCAACTCTTTTAAGTTGAAAATGCATATAATAATTAGATTCACAATATCCATTTCCACCTGTCGCTTTTAATATTCCACCTAATCTTTCCATAACCTCTTTAACTTTATGAATATCATCTTTTTCAACAATTAAATCAAGATCATGGAAATCATCAACTACCCCCCGTAGAAAAAGGTTCATAGAACAAGCTAATCCCCACCTTATACCTAATTTCTCGAATTCATTTACCAATTTAAACAAAGCCTCTTTTCTTTCTTTATATTCTTCATCCTCCAATAAGCAAAGTATATTTGCCTTACTTTGGTATTCATAATTATTATCTCTCATAATGTCTTTCTCCTTTCTGTTTTCAAATACCAAAAATAATAACTGTCATATTTATATTAACATAAAACCGTTTTAAAGTCAAGTTGTTAAATTTTCAATCTGAATTCTAAAATTAAATTTATCTATTTTTAATATTTTTATTAATAATCAACATTAAAATATTTTATTCTTCATTTTCAAATTTTTTCAAGATAAAAATTCCAATTATGGTTATTAAGAATGTTATTACATAAACTATAAGACTTATTTTCCATTCACCATCTATAAGGCTTTTTCCTGCAATTGTAGAAGAAATTATTGATGGTATTCTACAAAATGTTGCTATTGCAATAAATTTCCATGAATCAACTGGTAATAATCCTCCTATATATGTAAATAAATCTTTTGGTGTACCTGGAATCATAAATAGAATTATAAATGCTATGTTCAAGTTTTTTTTATTTGATAATGCTTTAGAACTTTCTATCTTTTCTATTTTTTCTTTAGGAACAAAACTATATATAAAATCTCTTCCAAATTTCTTCACAGAAAAAAATATTATAACACTACTTAAAAATGATCCAATTAGAACAACAATCATACCACCTATAGATCCAAAACACATCCCCGCTAAAATTTCAAGGGGTTCTCCTGGTAGAACCATTAAAAACATTTGTATAAAAAATAGTCCAATAAATACAATTATTCCCTTAAATCCTAAACCTTGTATTTCATCTTTTAAAGTCATTCTTCCTTCTTCTGTTGATAAATTTTTAAACATTGGAAATAGCTTTATTGTACAGATTACCATTATTAAAATTAATATTACAAAAAGTATTATTTTAAATATTTTTATTTTTTTATTTTTCATTTATTGCTCCATTTGCTATATCTTTATATTAATTTGAAACTACATTTATTTTTTATTAATTGCAAAAATAAAACAGCTATGTTTTATAAACAGCTGTCTTTCTTGGTGGCTTCAACTGGAATTGAACCAGTGACACAGGGATTTTCAGTCCCCTGCTCTACCAACTGAGCTATGAAGCCAAATATTTTTATATAAAAAAATGGCGACCTGGAACGGGCTCGAACCGTCGACCTCCGCCGTGACAGGGCGGCATTCTAACCAACTGAACTACCAGGCCATAAATATATTTATGTCAAAAATTGGTGGTCGTTATAGGGCTCGAACCTATGACCCCCTGCTTGTAAGGCAGATGCTCTCCCAGCTGAGCTAAACGACCATTTCTTTTGACGTTTTTTAGTATACTATTTTTTTTTTATATTGTCAATACTTTTTTTAAAATTTTTAAATATTTTTTTATTTAATCTTTTTTTCTTAATATACGTTTTTTATAAAAAAATAGTGTATATATTTTTTTATATATACACTATAATAATTAATATTAGACTGTAACTTTCTAATTCTCAATTTCTCCAAAATATTCTTCTATCTTTTCTTTTAATTCTTCTTTTACCTCATCAATTGTCTTGCCTTCTATTTGTGCACCAGCTAATGTAATATGGCCTCCACCACCTAACTTTTCAAGAATAACTTGTACATTTATATCTCCAATTGATCTTCCACTTATTGTAATTTGACTGCCATCATTTCCTAAAACAAAAGATGCTGTAATATTTCCTATTGTAAGCAACTCATCTGCAGATTTTGCACAAATTACATTTGCATTTTTATCTTGTTTATCATAGATTGCAATTCCTATTGTATCATTTACAATTTCAGTATTTTTAATTATTTCTGTAATTTTATTATAAGTTTCCAAATCACTTTGAAACCACTTTTTAACCTTAATAATATTTACACCACATCTTCTTAAATATGCTGCTGCCTCAAATGTACGCACTCCTGTTTTAAATGTAAAGTTTTTTGTATCCATCATTATTCCTGCATATAGGCATTCCGCTTCTATATTAGAAAGTTTTATAGGATTTTTAGTATATTGCAACAATTCAGTTACAAGCTCAGCTGCTGATGAAGCATAAACCTCATGAAATGTAAGAATACTCTTTTCTATAAAATCTGTACTTCTTCTATGGTGATCTATTATGGCTATTTTATTAGCCATATCTATTAATTTTGAATCTTCTACATAGCTATATTTATGAGTATCAACTATAATTAATAAAGTATCCTGAGTAATCTTGTTTTCTGCAATTTCTTTATTTATAATTACATTTTTATATTCTGGTATTTCATCTAAACTTTTCTGAACCTGATTTAAAGCCATTCCTGAAGTATCTGCTACTATAAATGCTTCTTTACCTAAATTTTTTGCTAATCTATATATTCCAAGTGCAGATCCTAAAGCATCTATATCCGGATTCATATGCCCCATTATAAAAACTTTTTCATTTTCCTGAATTAATTCTTCTAAAGCATGTGCTACTATTCTTGCTTTTACTTTTGTTCTTTTTTCAACTTCGGTTGCTCTTCCTCCAAAGAAATGATATTTTCCATCTTCTCTTATTGCTGCTTGGTCTCCTCCTCTTCCAAGTACAACGTCAATTGCTGCTTGTGCAGATTTGTATTTTTCTTTATCTGTTTTTCCTTCATTTGATATTGCTATGCTTAAAGTAAATTGATTTCCTCCTTGCACATTAATATCTTTTATTGCGTCTAAAACACTAAATTTATTTTCTTTAATCTTTTCTAAATATCTATATTCAAAAACATATATAAATCTGTCTCTATCTGTTTTTACAATTACTCCTTCTGCTTCTGCAGACCATTCGTAAATTGCCTTTTCAATTTCTGCAATAACTTGAGGTCTTTGTTCATTGTCTATCAGTTGCATATTTTCTTCATAATTGTCAACCATTATTATTCCTACACAACTTTTCGAATCAACATACTCTTTTTTTAATTTTATTTCTTCAGTTTCATCCACAAAATAAAGAATCATCATATATTTATTAATTTTTTTTCTATCTGAAGTTCCTGATTTTACAAATTCTCCTAAAACTTTATATGTTTTATTTTCAATTTTTACTTCTTTAAAAATTGCTTTATCTTTTTTGTCTTTTCTTTGTTCTATTTCTTCATTTATCTCTGAAACCAACATGCTAATATAGCTATTTATATCAATATTTGCAAATTCCGAAACAAATTTAGTGCTTCTCCAAATAATATTTCCATCTGTCTCTACTATAATTAATGGAAATGGCGAGTGAATTAAGCTATTCTTAGCTGCTGAATTCACATTTAAAGTTAGATCTTGCAAATGTTGTGATATTTCGCTTTTTCTTTTATTGTTTGCAAAATATGTATATAACAAGATTACACTAAATATAAGTATTGATGCTATAATCATTTGTGGTCTAAAAATACATATTATAACTAACAAAATAAATATTATTAACAAATATATCTTTGTTCTTGATACTAAGCTATCAAATAGTTTTCTATTATTATTTTGCATTAAAAATATTTCTCCTCTTCTTTTTTCATTCTCTATTTTACCGCTATTTTAGCTTTTTGTCAAATTCATCATTTTTAAATCCTTATTAGAAAATACTAGAAGCAAAATAAATTTGCTTCTAGTATTAATCAATCTCCTATCCTATTCGGATTATAACAATATAAAGTGTTTCCTTCAGGATCTTTTATATGCACTACCTGTGGAGTATATTTTAGATTTTGTATATCCAACTTAAAGTCTACAATTGAATCTGAAGATATTTTATCACAATATCTTGAAGAAAAATATACTACTTTAAAACCGTGTTGTTCATACAAATCTTTCATATTCCTTATATATTCATTATGAATATACGGCACATATATATACCTTATTCCACTATATGCACATATTTTGGCTGCTCCCAACATATACATTAAGAAATCTTGGTCATTTAATCCAGATTTTATACAAGCTTGATTCAACTCCTTGTTCTTTAGAATATACCGCATAGCTGCTTTGTTATGTCCTCTTCCTCCTGAAGCGTCTATCATTCTACCGTCTGGAAAAATAAACCCAATTGTAATCGGCAATACTTGTGTCATGCCAATCATTCCTTTCTGAAATTTAGTAAATTAAATTATATACTATTTTTCCATATAATGTCAACTAAATTTCAAATAATCTATAAATTATTTCAAAATTTTATTCTTTTAAATTATTTTTTAATAAATCTCTTATTTCCTCTAACAATATAACCTCGTCTGACTTTTTTACTTCCTTTGGTTTATCTTCTTCTTTTTTCTTCGTAAATTTAGCTATGATTTTTACGAAAGTAAATATACATAAAGATACTATTAAAAAATCTATTATTTGCTGAATAAAAGAACCATACATTATTTTTGAATCAATAAAATTAATACTTAAATTAGAAAAATCTATTCCACCTATTATTACTCCTATTATAGGCATTAATATATCATTAACAAGTGATGTAACAATTTTACCAAATGCTCCCCCCATAATAACACCAACAGCAAGTTCAACAACATCACCTTTCATAATAAACTCTTTAAATTCTGATTTATTTTTCTTAAAGTTTTTATTAAATTTTTCATTTGCCTTTTTTAATTCCTCTTTATTTAATTTAATTTTCTTTTTCATATTTAATTCTCTTTCCTTTTATTTATTCTGCTTCAATTTTTACAAAATTTTTTAATAAACTTGTATATAATGCTAAATATGCAATTGATATTAAAAATCCTGCTATTACATCACTTGCATAATGTGCTCCCAAATATATTCTACTTATTCCTATTAATAATACAAGTATGCTCAATAATATTATTAATGGCCATTTTACATATTTATTTTTTACCCTTTTAAAAATTAAATATATTAAAAATCCATACAACGCCATATTTATCATTGAGTGGCCTGAAGGTAAACTATATCCTTTTTCTACAACTAAAATATTCTCTGTTGGTCTTTGCCTATGGAATATATTTTTTAAGATTATATTTAAAATTGTCGCTATTACTAAATTTACTATAAATGCTATATTAATTTTTTTATTTTTTATAAACGCACATACTATTATTGTTGCCGGAATAACAAAATATCTGCTTCCTATTTCTGTTATTACTTTTACAATTGGTGTTATTTTTTCTCTTATTATATATTTATCTAAAAAATTATAACACGTCACATCAAAATTCTCTATTTCGTTATCAAATACATCCTCTATAATAACAAATACTGTTATTAAACATATAAAAAGGATAATCCATCTTATATTTCTTGTTATAATTTCTAAAATTTTTTCATTATTGTTTTTTATCTTGTCATTCAAAATACAAAATCCCCTTTTTTTCTACAATATAACATATATTTTTCTAAAATACAACATATTTTTTACTTTTTATGTAAATTGTCTTGATTTTTTTTAAAATTCACTGTATAATTTAATTATAATTTTTAGAAAGGAGTAAAGTCAAAATTCTTTACTTAAGGAGGTTATTTAAATGCAGTATTTACCGTCCGTATATAAAGTTGATTAATAAAATTATGGGGTGATAGTATGAAAAAGAAAAACGAAATCATATCTTATCTTGAAGCTTTTCATGATGAGGTTACTGGCTCGTCTTTCTTATTAACCATCAAATATCCAGATGGTGATTCTTACCACATTCTTATAGATTGTGGGCTTTTCCAAGAGCCGGAATATCTCCGACTCAACTACAAATCCGAAATCAGAGTCGAAAATATCGACGCAATATTGATTACACATAATCATATTGATCACACAGGCGGTCTTCCAAAGCTTGTCAAATTAGGTTATCGTAATCCTATATATATGACAAGTTCAACCAAAAGCTTAATTCCGAGCTTTCTTGCTGATTCTGCGAATCATCAAGCATCTACTATAACAGAAATTCAAAAAAAATATCCTGATGAAAAATTTAATATTCCCTATACAATTTTAGATGTAGAGGAAACAATAAATCTTATTCAAGGTATACCATTTTCGAAAACCATCGAAATACTTCCAGGAGTGTGTATAACATTTTTTCCAAATGGACACCTTCTTGGAGCAAGTGTTATTCTTGTACAAATCTCATTTTATGGTGCAAAAGATGTAAATTTTCTTTTCACAGGAGATTACAAAAAAAATAATACATTCTTTGATGTCCCTGCACTTCCTAAATGGGTACGGAATCTCCCAATTTCTATAATCACAGAATCCACTTATGGAACTACCAAGCCTGAGGATATAAAAAAAACATTTGACCATAATATTTTAACTGCTGTAGAGCTGAAACAAAATATTATGATCGGTGCATTTGCCCAAGGCAGAATGCAAGAGATTCTTTGGAAGATCAAACTTCTTCAAGACTCTTATCCTGAGAAGTTTGAAAACTATGAAATTCTGCTAGATGGGCATCTTGGTATAGAAACTTGTTCTATTTATAGACGTATTATGTTTTCATCTTATTGCTACCATAAAGATGAGAATATTGATGTTTCTTTCTATCCGAGAAATCTTCGAATTGTCAGCAAACAAGAAAGAAATTCTATTTTTTCCTCAAGTTCAACCAAAAAAATCGTAATAACAACGTCCGGAATGTTGTCTCATGGTCCTGCACTTACGTATGTTCCAATGTTCATACAAAAAGAGAATTCTTTAATTCATCTTACAGGATATGCTGCAGAAGGCACTCTTGCAAGAAAATTGATTGACTCATCAGAATCAAATGATAGTGAAGTTGAAATTAATGGAGAACTTCTTCAATTAAAATCCACTATCAAATGGACTAATGAATTTTCATCTCATTCAAATTCTATAGAACTTATTGACTTTTTAAAGCAATTCAATAACTTAAAATTCGTCATAATTAACCATGGAGAAAAGAAGGTTAAAGAAAGTTTTAAAGCATTAGTAATTAATTCAGGTATTTCAAATGTTGAAATCATTGATCGAAACAAAGTCTTCGTTATTGGTCATTATGGATTTTTGAAATCAATGAATTCTAAAAAAACCTGTTTTAATCTTCCAAAAAATCATCGAGATGCAACCAAAAAGTATGAGCCTTGTCCAAAACGCAAATGCAAGCGTGAACGTATCAGGAGAAAAAAATAATTAATTAGAATTTATAATCGCATTTAAAAAAGATCCCAACTATATTTTAGTTTGGGATCTTCTTCTTTTATTCATACCATTCAAATTCGTAATTTTCTATTTTTACAATATCGCCTTCTTTTATTCCAATACTTTTTAATTTTTTATTTACACCTAAATTATCTAAACATTTATGAAAATAATACATTGATTCGTTGTCTTCTATATTTATTCTTCCAATTAAACGTTCAATTGCTTTGCCTTTTACCTCAAATCCATCTATAGTTTTATTAACTTCATATTCGTCTTTCTTATCTTCTAATTCATATACTACACGCTCTTCTTTTTCATATAATTCTTCTTTTGGTAAGTGTCTCAAAACTTCTGAAACGTGATTTAAAAGTTCTTCAACACCTTCCCCTGTCGCACTTGAAATTTTAAATATTTCTATATTTCTTTTCTTGGCAAATTCTTCAAGCTCCTTATATAGAGTTTCATCCTGAATTATATCGGCTTTGCTTGCAACAATTATTTGCTTTCTTTGAGCTAATTTTTCACTATATTCTGCCAATTCTTTATTTATAGTATTAAAATCATCTATTGGATTTCTTCCCTCTGTACCAGAAACATCTATTACATGAAGTAATAATCTAGTTCTTTCAACATGTCTTAAAAACTTAAGTCCTAATCCCACACCTTGACTTGCTCCTTCTATTATTCCTGGAATATCAGCTATTACAAAACTTTGTTTATTTTTTAATGTTACAACCCCTAAATTTGGTTCCAATGTTGTAAACTGATAATTTGCAATTTTAGGTCTAGCACTTGTAACTGTACTTAAAAATGTTGATTTGCCTACGTTTGGGAATCCTAAAAGACCTACATCAGCCAAAAGTTTAAGCTCTAAAATTACTTCCTTCTCATCACCTTTTTCTCCATCTTGAGAAAATCTTGGTGCTTGTCTTGTTGCTGTGGCAAAATGTGAATTTCCTTTTCCTCCTTTTCCTCCTTTTAAAACAAGTTCTACTTGATCGGGAGTAGACAAGTCTGCCACTATTTTTCCAGTTTCCGCATCTTTTATAATAGTTCCTATTGGTACTCCAATAAATATATCTTCTCCATATTTCCCATTACATCTTGCTCCGCTTCCATTTTCACCATTTTTAGCTTTATATTTTTTGTTATATCTAAAATCAATAAGTGTATTTTTATCTTTATCTACTTTAAAATACACATCTCCGCCTTTTCCGCCGTCTCCTCCATCTGGTCCACCTGCTGCCACATATTTTTCACGTCTAAATGAAACAGCTCCATTTCCTCCATCGCCTGCTTTAATTATAATTTTTGTATAATCTGTAAACATCTATTTTATTCCTTATTATTATATTTAGGTTTTTAAAGATTCACCTATAAACTTTTAGAAATTAATATTCTTCCTCATATCCTTGAGCTAAATTTACAAATTTTGTATAATTTCCCATCCATAAAAGCTTTACCGTTCCTGTTGAACCACCTCTATGTTTTGCGATTATGACTTCAGATATATCTTTCTCTTCACTATCTTTATTATAATAATCATCTCTATATAAAAACATTACTATATCTGCATCTTGCTCTATAGCCCCAGACTCTCTTAAATCTGAAAGCATAGGTCTATGGTCTGGCCTTTGTTCTACCGCTCTTGACAGCTGTGACAATGCAATTACAGGAACATTTAATTCTTTTGCTAAAATCTTAAGAGACCTACTTATTTCTGAAATCTCTTGCTCTCTACTTGCATTTTTCTTTCCTGACCCCTGAATTAATTGAATATAATCTATTACAATTAACCCAATATTTTTTTCCATTTTTAGTTTTCTACATTTTGTTCTAATTTCCATTATCGAAATTCCTGGTGTATCATCTATATAAATGTTTGAATCCGAAAGAGGTCCTACAACTCCAGCAAGCTTTGCCCAATCATCTTCTTCAAGTTTTCCTGTTCTCACTTTATTGCTGTCTACCATTGCTTCCATACATAAAATTCTATCAACCAACTGATCTTTTGACATCTCTAAGTTAAATATTGCAACTGGTGTATTTGCTCTTAATGCTGCATTTGCTGCTATATTTAATGCAAATGCTGTTTTACCCATTGCAGGACGCGCTGCAATTAATACTAAATCTGATCCATGTAATCCTGCTGTTTTATAATCAAGCTCTATAAATCCAGTTGGAACACCCGTTATCCTTGTTTTTTGGTTATATAGTTCTTCTAATTTTGTAAAACTTTCTATTAATACATCTTTTATTGGTGTATAACTTTTTTGATTATTTTTTTGGATAATATCAAATATTTTCTTTTCACTACTTTCCATTATATCTTCTACATCTTCAGTTTGATCATATCCAAGTTCTATTATTTCATTAGCAGTTTTTATTAAAGCTCTTAAAGTTGCTTTTTCTTCAACAATATTTATATATTTTTCAACATTCGCTGTTGTTGGAACTTTATCTGGAAGCATTACTAAATACTCAAGCCCTCCAACCTTATCAAAAAGTCCCATTGATGTCAATTCATCTTTAACTGTTACGATATCTATTGGTTCTGATCTGTTGTATAAATTTACTATAGCTTCAAATATTTCTTTATTGTCATCTCTATAAAAACTTTCTGGATGTAACTTTTCTACAGCCATCATAACTGCATCTTTATCTGTAAGCATACTACCTATTACCGCTTGTTCAGCTTCTATATCGTGTGGTGGTACTTTTCCTAGTTCCATTTATTTCATCTCCTACTAATGTTTGTTGTACAAATATTTTTGCACATTCTTTCAACTTATTCTGACAATGTCTCTACTTTTAAAGTAGCAACAACTCCTTCATATAATTTAATTTGTACTTTTGTTATTCCTAATGTTTTTATAGAATCTTTTAATTCTATTTTCTTTTTGTCTACTTTTATTTTATATTCCTTTTCTAATTTTTCTTGAATTTCTTTTGAAGAAACTCCTCCAAATATTTTTCCATTTTCTCCTGATTTTACTCTAAATTGTACTTTTAATTTTTCTATTTCAATTTTAACTTTTTCAGCAGATTCTTTTTCTTGTTCCTTTTTAAATGCTTCTGAATCTTTCTTTGTCCTTAATTTTGATAAATTTCCAGGTGTTGCTTCAACTGCTAAATTTTTTGCAAACAAAAAATTTCTAGCATATCCATCTGATACATTTACTATCTCATCTTTTTTTCCTATGGATTTTACATTTTCTTTTAATATTACTTTCATCTTTTTCTCCTCCTTGTCTTTATTTAATTTTGTATTATATTGTACTATAAATTTCTCAAAATTTCAACGGTTAAACAATTTACTTTTGTTGATAAATATGTATATATTTATTCATATCTTGACTCATCACCAAATTTTAATTGAACCAACTTATTTTTTCTTAAACTTTCTTTAACATCAACTTTTCTTTGATTAGTTGACCCTCTAAATTTTAAATCAATCATTTTCTTATCTTCTATAAATTGACCATCTACAATAACGTCAATGTTTTTTAAAAATTTTGGCGTAAAATCAAATTTTTTATACATTTCGTCTAATACATTTTTTTCAAAATCATAACCTGTATAACACCAAATGTCCTTATCTGGATACTTCTCTTTTACTTTTTTTACTAGATCTGCTAGAACTTTTTGATTTTGTGGTTCTAATGGTTCTCCTCCAAGCAATGATAATCCTGAAATATAATCATGATCTAATAAATCCATAATATACTTTTCTGTTTCTTCTGTGTATTCTTTTCCATATTTAAAATCCCAAGCTTCTTGATTATGACATCCTTTACAATGAAAATGACATCCACTTACATAAAGTGAGACTCTTACTCCTGTACCATCTTGAACATCTATTGTTTTTATATCTGCATAATTCATATATTTTTCCCTCCAATTCAGTGTTAATTTTATATTTTGTATTTTATCATTTATATAAAAAAAGTTAAAGATTATTTATATAAAATTCAAAAAAAGTAGCATTACTGCTACTTTTCATAAAAGTTAAAAAGTAAAAATTCCTTCTAACCATTAAAAACTCTATCAAATTCATCGCCGTCAATTTTTTCTTTTTCTAATAATATTCCAGCAACTATATGAAGTTTATCTATATTAGCAGATAAGATTTGTTTTGCTGTGTTATATGCATTGTCAATAATTACTTTTACTTCTTCATCAATTATGCTTGCTGTTTCTTCTGAATAATTCTTAGCCTGAGCTAAATCTCTTCCTAAAAATACTTCTCTTTGTCCTCCACCAAACATTATTGTTCCTAATCTTTCGCTCATACCATAAACTGTGACCATATCTCTAGCTATTTGTGATGCTCTTTCAATATCATTACTTGCTCCTGTTGATATATCGTTTAATATTAAACTTTCTGCAACTCTACCACCAAGTAAAGATACAATTTGTTCTTCCATTGCAGTTTTTGACATAAATGATTTATCTTCTGTTGGTCTGTACATTGTATATCCTCCAGCCATTCCACGAGGTACTATTGATATTTCGTGAACTGGATCTTGTGTTGGTAAAAATTTACTTACTACAGCATGACCAGCCTCATGATATGCAACTAATTTCTTTTCATGTTCACTTCTTACTTTATTTTTCTTTTCTGGTCCCATAGTAACTTTAACCATTGCATCTTCTATTTCTTTCATACCAATTTCAGGTAAATTTCTTCTTGCTGCTAAAAGTGCTGCTTCATTTAGTATATTTTCAAGATCAGCTCCTGCAAATCCTGATGTATTTTTTGCAATTACTCTTAAATCTACATCATCTGCAAGTCTTTTCTTTTTACTATGAACTTCTAATATCTGTTCTCTAGCTTTAACGTCGGGTGCTCCAACTACAATTTGTCTGTCAAATCTTCCTGGTCTTAAAAGTGCTTTATCTAATACATCTGGTCTATTTGTAGCAGCTAACACTATTACTCCTTCATTTGCTGAAAATCCATCCATTTCAACCAATAATTGATTTAATGTTTGCTCTCTTTCATCATGGCCTCCACCAAGACCAGCTCCTCTTTGACGTCCTACTGCATCAATTTCGTCTATAAAAATTATGCATGGGCTATTTCTTTTTGCTTGTTCAAATAAATCTCTTACTCTTGAAGCTCCAACTCCTACAAACATTTCAACAAAGTCTGAACCACTTATAATAAAGAATGGCACTCCTGCTTCTCCTGCAACAGCTTTTGCTAAAAGTGTCTTACCAGTTCCTGGTTGACCAACAAGTAAAACTCCTTTTGGAATTCTTGCTCCCATATCTGTAAATCTCTTTGGATTTTTTAAAAATTCTACTATTTCTTCTAATTCTTCTTTTTCTTCATCTACACCTGCTACATCATCAAAGGTTATCTTATTTTTTTCTGATGTGTTTAGGAGTTTTGCTCTACTTTTTCCAAAAGTCATTGTTTTACTTCCTGCTTGACCACTATTTCCATTCATTGTTAAGAACCAGAATATAAAGAATATTATAAGTAATCCAAAAGGAGTAATTAAACTAAATATTGTAATCCATATTGATTCTGATGATTCTTCTAAAGTAAAGTTTCCAGCTTTTATATATTCTTGAGTATAATCCATAAAACTATCTAAACTTGGAATATTAACTTCTTTTTCTGATTTTTCATTCTTAAAAGCAACTGTTGCTGATGTGCCATTTGAATTTATTTTTATGTTTTCAACATTTCCTGCTTCAATGCTTTCAATTAAATCTGAATATTTCATCTTTGAATTATCATTTTCAATTAAAGATGAAACAACCACAACCACAATAATTCCTATTATTAGCCATGTAGCTAATGATTTTATTTTATTTTTCACTTTCACATTCCTCCTTGCATATTAAACAACTGAAATATATCATATATGTATCTTTTTTGCAAGATAAAATAAAATATTTTGGACTAAAAATAATAGTTTTTTTATTAAATATCTAACTATTAAATTTAAATACTTTCAAAATAAATTTTTCCTCTATTTACCATAATCTTTATATTTTTATTTGGTTTTAGATATTTGTTTCCAATATTGTTTTCACACAATTTTATCAAATCTTCTATATTTACCATTTCTATATTTTGCGTTGTTCCTAAAATTTTATTTATACTATATATAATTATTCTCTTTTTTATAACTTTTTCCTGCATATTAAATTCTTTTAAATTTAATATTAACTGATTTCCGTTATCTTCTATTAACAATTTGTTATATACTTTTTCAGTATATCTTTGCATAAATTCGTCTTCTTCTGAAACTATCTTTGAGATTCTGTTTATATTCTCTACAATATTTGGATTAAATTCTCTTTTTATATATGGTATTATAATATTTCTAATTTTGTTTCTAGTACAATCATTTACAAAATTAGTTTTGTCAATTCTTGGATTTAAAGAATTATCCTCACAATATCTTTCAATTTCTTCTCTTTCTAAATTTATTATTGGTCTTATATATTTACCACTTCTGATTACCTCTATTCCTTTTAATCCAGTAATTCCACATCCTCTTAAAAGATTCATAATTATAGTTTCTGCTTTATCATTTTTATTATGCGCTATTGCAACTTTATTTGCACATTCACTTTTCAAAACTTCATCAAAAAAATCATATCTTATTTTTCTTCCTGCTTCTTCAACTCCAATTTTATTTTTTATTGAGAAATTAACAACATCTATTTTTTTTACATAAAACTTTATATTATATTTTTCACAATATTTTCTAACATATTCTTCATCTGAATTTGCTTCCTTTCGTATCATATGATTTATATGTGCAACAATAATCTCAAAATCAACTTTTTTATATTCTTTAATCTTTCTAAGATTATCTAACATGCACATAGAATCAGGTCCTCCTGAAACTCCTAACACAATTTTTTCGTTATTTTGTATCAGATCATTTTTTATTATGTTATTAAATATTTCATCTTCAATGGTAATCACTTTTCTATTTTTTCTCACTTTAAACTCCTCTATTACATTAATATTAACTATAATACTATAAATAAAATTTTTTTTCAACAATACATTGTTAAAAAAAATACACATAACTCTTTACGAATCTGTGCATTTTTCATTTTATATTAAATTTTTACTACTCAAAAGCTATAAAATTACGCATTTTTAGCAATATTTGCAATTTCTGTAAATGCTTTTTCATCTGAAACTGCTATTTCAGCAAGCATTTTTCTATTAATTGTAACATTTGCTTTTTTAAGACCTGCTATTAATTTGCTATATGTAATCCCATTTTGTCTTGCAGCAGCATTTATTCTTGCTATCCACAATTTTCTAAAATTACTTTTTCTATCTTTTCTTCCAACATAAGCATAAGATAATGATTTTAATACTGCTTGATTAGCATTTCTAAATCTATAATGTTTAGCTCCATAATATCCTTTTGCTTGTTTTAATACTTTTTTATGTCTTGCTCTTGTTATTTTCGCTGTTTTTACTCTTGCCATTATTTATACCCTCCTTATTTTAGTTACCATATGGTAATAATTTTTTTATTGTATTTTCACATGTCTTATCTGCATAAGCTCCTGGGCGTCTGCTTGATAATTTTTGTCTTTTTGTTTTATTTGCAAGTAAATGTCTTCTTCCTGATGTTGTTCTTTTAACTTTTCCTTTAGCTGTTAAAGAATATCTTTTCTTTGCAGCTTTGTTTGTCTTCATTTTAGGCATAATTAAAACTCCTTTCAAATTTTGTATTTATATTATTTAAGCTTTTTTTGCTAACATAATAAACATATTTTTACCTTCTAATTTAGGTTTCTTTTCTACAACTGCAATGTCTTCTAAATTTTCTATAAATTTATTTAAAACACCTTCACCCATTTTAGAATTATTGATTTCTCTTCCTCTAAATCTAACTGTTATTTTTAATTTGTTTCCACTTTCTATAAACTTTCTTGCATTTTTCGCTTTAAATTCAAAATCATGCTCTTCTATATTAGGAGTGATTCTTATTTCTTTAACTTCTAATACTTTTTGTTTTTTCTTTGCTTCCTTTTCTTTTTTAGCCTGTTCAAATTTATATTTGCCATAGTTCATTATTTTACAAACCGGTGGATTTACATTTGGTGCAACTAACACTAAATCTAGGTTTTCATCTTGTGCTTTTTGCATTGCCTCTTTTATCGATAATAGACCTAATTTTTCTCCTTTGCTATCTATTAATTGAACTTCTTTTGCTCTAATTTGACCATTTATTGGTAATTCTTGTTTTATGAAAAACACCTCCAAAAAAATAAAAATTGACTTATGTTACAAGTCAATTTAATCCACAAAAATTATTTTACTTTATAATTTTACATTATATTTAAAACAACTATTTTATTCTAACCTCTTTCTAAAAGTTGAGGTGAGAAGTGGACCTTCTTCTTGCAACAAATGTATTTTACTATAATAATATAATTTTGTCAATATTTTTTTTGTTTTTTCTTAAAAACTCTTGTATTTTTCATGATTTTATAGGATAATATAGGTATAAATTTTTAATAGAGGTACTAAGATATGAAATTTTTTAAAACATTATTTAATTCTATAGATACAATATGTGGCAGAACCCTAGATAAATTTTTAAAGAAATTAAATGTAAATAGAAATACATTTTTTACATATATTTTAACACTAATTTCAATTTATATATGTGTAGACCGAATAGTAGAGATGTTACTAATGATCTTTACAGGTATATCGTCCAATTATTGGGGTCCATTTAAATATACATTAGCGCTTGCATGTCCTACTTTCGCTTTTGCATTTTTCGGTTCTTCATCTTTTGCTAACAGCAAAGGGATTAAAGTAACAATGTTCTATGTATACATGATAGCTATTTACATTATAACAATTTCAATGCTTTCTCAATGGTTAAATATGGGATTATGGTTGTTATTTTTATCAGTTCCAAATTATGTATATTTAATAACAAACTTTTCGGGATTAGCTCATTCCGCTTTTTCTGCAATTGCTTTATATATACCACTTGTTACAGTATATCCATTTATTAAAAAAATACTTTTAGATATTGATGATTCTAGTGAAAAGGTAAAATCTTTGTGGGATTATAAAGGAATTAACCTTTCTAGTTCTGCTACAAAAGCTGGTCCATATGCATGTGATGTTAAATTTGTAAAAGATGCTTATAATGCTAAAAGTATAACCTTTACAGAAAAAGCTAGATTTAGTTCTCTTTTTGTATGCGGTGGCTCTGGAACAGGGAAAACTTCGCTTATATTTGAACCTATGATTGCTCAAGATATTGAAAAGAAATACTTTTTAAAAGAGGCCTCAAAAGAATTAGGATTTACAGCATTAAAAACAGGTATAGCGACTCTATCTGCTCCTTTTAGTAATGAATATTTAAATAAAAATTTCACACTAAATATGCTTACACCAAGTTTTGGAAAAGATACACTATATAGAACTTTTATGCAAAAAATGATTCTATCATCTTCTCCTGAAATAGTTTATAGAAATTTAGGGTTAACTTATATTTCGCCTGATTATGATACAATAGCCAACATGACAAAAATTTGTGATAATTATGGAATCAATTACTATTTAGTTGATCCATTAAATCCAGAAAAGTCATATGGATTAAATCCTTTTATATATGATGACCCAGCAAAAATAGCAATTACTATATCTTCTGTAATTCATGGAATTACAACTGTTGATGGTCCTGAAATGAAAGACTCTAGTAAAGAAGAAATATATATACAGATTCTAGAAAATCTATCAATACTTTTAAAAGTGGTTTATCCTAAGATGCATGATGGAGTTTTACCAAATATGGAAGATTTACTTGTTCTTCTTTCTAAATTCGATTTAGTTGAAAAAATGACAGAAATATTGAAAGCAGATCCAGAACTTTCTAAAAAGTATCAAATGCAAATTTCTTATTTTTATAGAAATTTCTACAATAATAGTAAAGGAAAAGCCAATACAGAAAACTACACTTACCAATTATCTAGCAAAATAGAAAATTTACTTAGAATACCAAGTATTAAAGCTATTTTATGTAATAGACACATCAATATCAATTTTGATACTGCTTTAGAAAATGGTGATTTTATATTTATTTGCACTAGAAGAGGCGAATCTGGAAAAAATGTTAATAAAGCCTTTGGTTTATTTTTCCTTCTTTCAATGCAAAATGCAATTTTAAGGAGACCTGGTAATGAATCAAATAGAATTCCAAATTTCTTATATATTGATGAATTTCCAGAATTTTTAACAAAGGAAACTGAATCAATGTTCGCGACATATAGAAAATATAAAGTTGGTACAACAATATCTTCTCAAAGTATTGCAATGTTAAATCTAAATACTATGGGTGGAAGTCCTATAAATAGTGCAATCTTATCAAATTGTGCAAGTAAAGTATTTACTGGCGGTGCTGCTCCTACAAATGAACTTGATTGGTGGCAAAAAGAAATTGGTCAATGGAAACAATGGGAATATAAACGTACATTTGATGGTTCAAAAGGCGTTTTAGATCCTAAACTTGGAGATGTTGGTTTTAAAACTGTTGATAAAGTAAAAGCTGGAAAACTTCAAACATTATCACTTAAGCAGTGTGCTTATAAAATAATAACTGATTCAGGAAGCCCTCAAATAAGTGAAGGTTCTATAGATTTTGTACCTGCTAAATATAAAGAGAAACACTCTTCTAAAAATTATAATTTTGAAAAATTTACTAATGGAAATATTTCTGAAAATGAAAATTCTAACAGAAAAAAAATATTTAACAAAAAGACTTTTGATGATACTGATGGTGAAATTAATCCAATACAAGAAAATAATTCTAAATTCTTAATTGACAATGAAGATGCTATAATTTTTAATTTAAAAAATAAAAAATCGAATAATTAAACAAATAAAGTTGAGATCAAAATCTCAACTTTATTTTATATTATATATTGTTATCTTTTTTGGTTGGTATTTTTATTACAACTTCTGTCCCCTCATTAACCTTGCTTTTTATATCTATACTTCCACCGTTTTTATCTAATATTTCTTTTGCAATTGAAAGTCCAAGACCTGTTCCTCCAAGTTCTCTTGTTCTTGATTTGTCCACTCTATAAAATCTTTCAAAAATTCTATTCAAATCCTCTTCTGGTATCCCTATTCCATTATCAATTATCTTAATATATGCATCATTATAAACAAATCCTACATATATTTTAATTTTTCCATTATCAGGAGTATATTTTATACTATTTGTTAATATATTTAGAATTACTCTTTCTATATCATCTTTATCCGCATATACTGGAGGTACATCAGCTGTTACAAAACATTCTACATTATGACTTTTCTTTTTTATTTCTATTGCCAATTTATTTTGACATTGTTTTGCTAGTTCTCCTAAATCAAATATTTCTTTTTTTACTTTCTTTTTATTATTATCTATTCTTGAAAGTTCTAGTAAATCTGTTACAAGTCTAGCCATTCTTCTAGCTTCTGAAGCAATTACACCTAAAAATTCTTTTTGTGTTTCTTTATCATATTCCCCTTCTAAAAGAGTATCTGCATATCCCATTATTGATGTAATAGGTGTCTTCAATTCATGCGATACATCAGCTACAAATTCTTTCCTCATATTATCAAGTCTTACATGTTCAGTTATATCCTGTATAACCGCTATAACCCCCGCAGGTCTATCCTCTTTATTTCTAAATGGTGCAAATAAAACATTTACAGTTTTATCTTGCACTTCTATTTTTTGTTTACTTGATGTCCAATTCTCTAAATAAATAATTTTTTCCATATTTATATTTAGCTTAAATTTATTAAATATATCTTCAAATGTAAAATCTTCAGGTGCAATATCTAAAAGTTTTTTTGCTGCTGGATTTATTAAAGCAATTTTACCATCAATACCAAAAGCAATTATGCCATCTGTCATATGTAATAATATCGTTTTTATTTCAACCTCTTCAGAATATTTATTGGTAGGCTCTATCATTTTACTTTTAGGATATATTACCATCTTAGATAAATATCCATATGATATTATTGCAAATATAACTATTACACCAACCGAAGAAATAATTACCAAATTTAACTCATTATTCGCATTTTTTATTATTTCATTTTCTAATAAAATTTTATCATTGTTTGAATCTATATTGTTTTTAACGTTATTAAGATTAGATTTCACTATTCCAAAAACACATCCTAGAATAATACACTCAGTTATTACTATTATAATTATTATCTTTAATGATACTTTTTTCACTTTCAACTTTTTTGCCTTTCCTTTAAAATTTTCTTAATTTCATTATAAATTTTTTCTTCCACATTTTGTGTTGAAACTTTGGTAGCATTTTTTCCCATATCTTTTAGCGTATTTTTATCTAAAATGATTTGATTTATTGAATCATTTAAATTATCTCCTTTTAATGTATCATTTAATAATATTTTTGTGGCTCCAACTTTTTCCAATACTTTTGCATTATACATTTGATGATCATTGCTTACATTTGGAAGTGGAATTAAAATAGACGGTTTTCCTAAATTTGCGATTTCTGTTATTGTCATAGCACCACTTCTAGCTACAATAACATCAGCAATATTTTCTACTTCTTCCATATTATAAATATATGGTACTATTTTTATATTTGAAATTTGGTCTATTTTTATTCTATAACTATCTAGTTCTTTTGAAATTATATCATATTGTTTTGGACCAGTCGCCCATATTATTTGATAATTTTTGTTTAAGTTACCTTTTATAATATCAATTATTGCTTCATTAATTTTTTGTGCGCCTTGGCTACCTCCAAACACTAATACAATAGGCTTTGTTTCTACTAGCCCTAAAGTATTAATTATTTCTGTTTTTTTATTTATAGTATACTCACATTTCTTTATTTTTACCGGTGTTCCAGTAAGAACTATATTTTTGCATCTTGTAATTCTTTTTTTGGCATCTTCAAAAGACACTAAAACAGTATCAGCCTTACTTGCCAAAAATTTAATAGCTTTTCCCGGAAAACTATTGCTTTCATGTAATAAAACAGGTACTTTATTTTTTCTAGCTGCCAACACTACTGCTCCACATATATATCCTCCTGTACCTATTACAATATCTGGCTTAAATTCTTTTATAATTTTATCAGCCTCTTTTATTCCTTGTATTGTTTTATAAATTTTCTTTATATTCTCACGTGTTATTTTTTTAGATAACCCATACGCATCTATTCTTTTTAGCTCATAACCTGCTCGAGGGACTAGATCATTTTCTAGCCCCCTACCGAGTTCCTATAAAAATTATTTTTGAATCTTTTTCTTCTAATTTTATCTTATTTGCTATTGCTAATCCTGGATTTATATGTCCTGCAGTTCCTGCAGCAGCAACAATTACTCTCATAAATCTCACCTTTCTTAATTATTATTTTTTACACTAGCTCTCGAAATATTTAATAATACTCCGCATTTCACATAAAAGAATAAAAAGAGCAGTTCCCCCATAGCTAAAGAATGGTAATGGCATTCCTGTTGCAGGCATTGATGATGTTACAACAGCTATATTAATTATAACTTGTATTGCAACCAATGAAGTTATTCCTATTGCCACTAAACTACCAAACATATCTGGAGCTTTCATTGCAATTAAGATCCCTCTCCAAATAAATATAGCAAATAAAACTATTACGAATACGCATCCTATAAAACCTAATTCTTCGGCCAATACTGAAAAAATAAAATCGTTTTGTGGTTCAGGTAAGTATAAATATTTTTGTTTACTCTGTCCTAACCCAGCTCCAAATAATCCACCTGATCCTATAGCATATAAACTTTGAATTACTTGCCAACCTTTGCCTAATTCATCGCTCCATGGATTTACAAAAGTAGTTACTCTTGAAAGCCTATATGGCTCCAATATTATTATCCCTATAAGTGTTGGAATTCCTAAAACTAGTCCAGGAATAATCATTTGCATTGGCTTACATCCTGCCATTATCATCATTACTACACATATACCAATTATAACAATGGAAGCACTTAAATGTGGTTGTAATAATAATAAAGCAATTATTGGTATTAAAAATGCTAGATGTTTTACCCATCCTTTAAAGAAATTTCCTAATTCTTTTCTATTTTTTGTAAGTATACCTGCATAAAATATAATCATTAAAAATTTTACTAATTCAGATGGCTGGAATGATAAAGTCTCTGTTACAAAAATCCATCTTCTAGCTCCATTTATTTTTTTTCCTATAATTAAGACTAATATAAATAATATAATAGATAATATATATGAAGGTTTATAAAGTTTTCTATAAAACCTATAATCTATCTTAGATATCATATACATACAAATAATTCCAGCAACAGCAAAAATGCTTTGTTTTATAAAATATTTATAACTATTTCCTGACTCAGAAAGTGAAGTTGGTGAACTTGCTGAAAGAACCATAATTAACCCTAATGCTAAAAGAAGTAATACTGTTATTAATAAGGTATAATCAATTGGACTTTCTAAAAAACTTGAAAATTTTTTATTCTTTGTTTTATTATTTGCCAAACTTTTCATTCCCCCCTTACACCATCAAAATTCCTAATGTTGAAACTAATAATGTTATAACTGAAAATACTCTAACAACTTTGTTTTCATTCCATCCTGAAAGTTCAAAGTGATGATGTAACGGTGCCATTTTAAATATTCTATTCCCTGTTTTCTTAAAATATGCAACTTGTAAAATTACTGACAATGTTTCTAAAATAGGTATAATAGCAATTACAATTAATAATAAAGGCATTTTTAAGTATAACGCAATACCTGATATTACTCCACCTAAAAATAAAGATCCTGTATCTCCCATCATAACTTTTGCAGGGTGAAGATTAAAAGTTAAAAATCCCAAAACAGCTCCAATTACTATACTTCCAAATATAGAAATTTCTGGTATATTATTTTTTATACTAATCACTGTTAAACATGTTATTATTATAGCACAAACACTTGATGCTAACCCGTCTACTCCATCTGTCAAATTCACTGCATTGGTTGTTGCAAGTATTACCAATATTGCAAATGGTACATATAAAAATATAGGTAATGTAATTTCTGTCTTTAGTATAGGAATAAAAATATTTGTACCTACATTTGAAAATTTAACAATAAATAATGTATATACAACTGATATTAGAAGTAAACCTAACATTTTATAGCTTGGTTTTAGTCCTTCTGTATTTTTAAAAGCTAATTTTTTTCTATCATCTACAAATCCAACAGCACCAAATCCAATTGTTAAAAATAATATTGGTAAAAGATTATGAGCTATTTGGCTTTCTCCTGTTGTTTTATAATGTATAAAACTTGCAATAGTCATAATAGCTATTGCTATCATAAATATAATCCCTCCCATTGTAGGTGTTCCTTGTTTCTTTAAATGTGATCTTGGTCCATCTTCTCTTTCGATCTGTCCAACTTTAATTTTCTTCAATATCGGTATAATTATCAAAGAGATTATTATTGTACAAATAAAAGATGCTATTAATATTATCATTTGAAAATTCATTTTTTTAGCCTTTCTTATTCATTTGATTTATTATTTCTTTAACTATTATCCTTTCGTCAAAAGGATGTTTAATTCCATTTATCTCTTGATATGGCTCATGACCTTTTCCAGCCAAAACAACAATATCTGATTTGCTAGCAATTTTTATTGCTTTTTTTATAGCTTCTGTTCTATCAACTATTTTTTCATATTTTCCATTTGTATTTTTGATTCCTTCTTCTATCTGATTAACTATTTCCTCTGGATTTTCTGTTCTCGGATTATCTGAAGTAATAATAGTATAATCTGCTATCTTCCCAGAGATTTCACCCATTAAAGGTCTTTTTCTTGTATCTCTGTCTCCTCCACATCCAAATACCGAAATCACTCTTCCCTTTGTGTAACTCTTAACAGCTGACAAAATATTTTGCAAACTCTCTGGTGAATGAGCATAATCAATCATAATTGGTATTTCTAACTTATTTTCTACCATTTCAGATCTTCCTGGAACCTTTATATTTAATAATGCTTCTTTTATATCTTCTGAACCTATTCCAAATGTTTTGCATACACAAATTGCTGCTAAAGCATTATATACCGTAAATCTTCCTGGAATATCTATTTTTATACGTTCATTTCTTTCAGATAATTTAAATTTAAAATCTACAAAAGAATTAGTAACCGTAATATCTTTTGCCAAGAATTTTCCATAATTATCTATTCCATATCCTTCAATATCACTTTCTGGAAATAAACTTGGTATCTTTGCTCCATATAAATCATCTATATTTGAAAATCCTTTTTTACACATTTTGAACAATTTCAATTTTGATTCAAAATAATCTTGCATATTTGGATGTTCTTTTTCACTTATATGATCTTCTGAAAAATTTGTAAATACAACTATATCAAAATTGCATCCATCAACTCTATGTAATTTTAAGCTCTGTGACGATACTTCCATTACAACATACTCAACGCCATTTTCTTTCATTTCTTGAAAAATTTGTTGAAGTTCTAAACTTTCAGGTGTTGTTCTATCTGAATTTTGAACTTTTTTCCCATTTATATATGTTGCAATTGTTCCTATTAATCCAACTTTTTTTCCTGCTTTTTCTAGTATTTCTTTTATCATGAATGTAGTTGTTGTTTTTCCCTTTGTACCTGTAACTCCTATTAATTTAAAGCTATTTGATGGATTATTATAAAAATTACATGATGCAATTGCTAAAAGTTCTCTATTATTTTTTGACATTATAATAGTTACATTTTCAGGAATATTTATTTCTTTCACATTAAAACCTTCTTCAACAGCTATAGCTGTTGCACCATTATTGATTGCATCATTTATAAATTTATGACCATCAACCGAAAATCCCTTTATTGCAACAAATAGATCGTTGTTTTTTACTTTACTCGAATTACTTTCTATTCCACTTATATCTATATCTAAATTACCTTTTGCTTTTAGGCCTTCTAGACCAACTAATATATTTTTTAATTTCATACTACTTTTTCCTTTCCGGCTTTTTATTTTAGTATTATATATCAAAAACGCACTTTTGTATAGTTTTTTTTAAATTTTTCTTTACATTTTTATGATACTAAATAACATTTTATTCGTCCTATAAATTTTATTTTAAATTATGTTTAGCATTCAACTCTTTTCTATAACTAATTTTTTAATAATAAATAAAATTTTTTAAATATCTTGCGTATTTTATTTTTATGATATAAAATATGTAAAAAAAACGGAGGTTTTTATATGGCTGATAATTCAAAAAAAGATGAAAAAAAAGATATGGAAGTTATCCAAGGTGATGGAAAAGATCTAGACATTTCTCCTGTTTATGACCATGTAATTATGGACAAGCCTTTAACATCTAAAACTGGAAAAAAAATAATTATTCCTAAAGAAAAAAAGAACAAGAAGTAGAAAACTCTACTTCTTATTCTTTTATTTATGTATAAACTTAAAGGTAACAACACTCATATCATCTTTTGCTTTTCCAAAATTATTATCTATTGCCTCATTTAATATGATATCAGCAATCTTTTGAGGATTGGTATTTTCCATATCTTCTAATAAATATTTGACCCATAACTCCTTGTTTTTATATTCAACATTAGAGTCAATTATTCCATCTGTGCACATAACAATAATCTCTTCATTTTCTATATCCTTATCAAATATTTCAGCTTTCATATCTTTCAAAATTCCAGCTGGTAAAGCTAATGACTTTATAATCTGTACCTTTTTATTATCTTTTACATATGTAGGACACGCTCCACTTTTTATAAATTCAACGTTTCCTTTATATAAATCTACTATTACAATATCTAATGTTGCAAAAACATCATCAGATACGTTTATTAAACTTGAATTTATTAAATCTATAGAGGTATTTTTTTCAAATCCGGAATCTAAAAGTCTCTTTAACATCTTTATAACTATTTGACTACTTTTTCTAGCTTCAATTCCTGATCCCATTCCATCACTTAATGCAATAAGATATTTTCCGTCTTTTAACCTTATTTTTAATATACTATCACCAGAAATATTATTATTATTTTTTGTTTTAACTGCCTGACCAATTTCTATTAAAAATTTATCATCAGAAATGCATATATATTTTCTCATTTTTTCACTCTTTAGATTTTCTTGTGAAGTAATTAGTATTTTTTCTTTTAAGACTTTAGTTAAAATTTCTTCTATTATCTTCTCTTTATCTTTTATTTTAATATCATCTAAATATAACTCTACAACAAATCTTCTACTTGAATCCTTCTTAATAGTAATTTCTTGTGTTAAAATCTCTTTTTGTTTTAATAGAAAAATTATTTGTTTTCTCTCATCGTCATAGTCTTCATTTTCTACCGTTTCTTTTCTCAAATCTTCTGCAATATTGAAAATTGCTTTTGATACTCCATTTAACTGGTTTTCTATATTCTTCTTTTCTTCTTTTAATTTACTATCCCAAATAAAATTCAACTTTCCAATTTTATATGCAGAATTTATAGCCTCTACCATTTTCTTTAAATCTTTTCGAGTTTCACTATTTTCTTCTTTAAAATCCATTAGATAATTATTATCTTCAGCTAATATCTGTATTAGGTCATTTTCATTTATTTCTTGTTTATCTAGTAACAAATCAAAAACTGCATTTACATTTTTTCCTTCAACATCTGAAATATAATCGTATAAAATATTATCTTCCAAATTTTCTAAATTGTTTAATAATTCAGCTATAAATGTTTGTTTATTTTTTTCCTGTATATCTCGTTCTTCTAATTTAGTTGCCGCAACACTTTTATATGTATTTGCAATATCTTCTACGGCTTTAGATACATTACTTAATTTATCAGCTGCATCCTCACTTCTGTTTAATCCTCTATTTCTCGCAACTGGTAAAAACTTATCTTTTGTTGTTAACTCTTCTATACTTATATTTATATTTCTTGGAACGACAAGCAATCCAATTCCTGCTATCAATATTTCTCTAAATAATATTAAATTATGTATTCCACCATTTGACGCATAAGATAAAATTACATTTCCAAAAATGAACCCAACTATTACTCCCGGTCTGCCCAATTTATTTAATGCACCTGCAATCATGCCAGAAAGAGCATAGGCTGCAATAACCTCAGGACTATTATTCGCAATTATTCCTAATGTGACTCCAATCGTTACTCCAGATGATGTACCTACCAATATACCATTTTTCCAACCTAATAATAATACTATAAATATAGAGAGAACATTTTTTACTGAAAAACCAAAAACTTTAAATTCTCCTAAAGCACATAGTGAAATTGCAATTAGTAAACTTGTACCAATTACTTCTTCAATTGAAAAAGCTCTCTTTTGTGTAAAATTAATTAATATGTTTATTGCATTAACAAAAACCTTATAGAAAATATAGGTTATTATTGTAAATGAAATTGTAACCAAAATGTCATACAATATAAAATTTGTAAATATAATTTTTAATATATTTACTATTAAACATGAAACTACAATTCTTCTTCCTAATCTTATTTTTTCATTTTTTTCTATATCATTATAAATAGGCTGTTTTACTAAAAAACTTGCAAAAAATAACAATAATGTAACTATATATATCGCAATACTTGAAGTTCCACTAGTAATAGCATTACCAACTAACCCTATAACAATTACCCCAACAACAGGAATCTCTGAGGCAGCTGTTGCTGCAACCAAAGATAAACTAAATGGCGACACATCATGTCCCATAGAAACCTGTGATGCCATAAATGTTACCACATATAACATTATGTATTTAGGAGAAAACACATTGGCTAATATACTTTTTTTACCTTTTGTTTCTTCTTTTGTATTTTTAAATATCTTGTCTTGTATGCTTCGAAACATTTCTTACCACCTCTTCTTTTTTTAATAACATTTTACTCTTTGTCTTTTGATTTTTTTGTCTTTTTTAGTATGTTAGTTAAAAAAAGTTTTCTACATATATCGCCTTTTTTATATTACCAACTTTTACTTTGTTCTTTTTTTTTATTTATTTTATTATATTTAGTCGAAAAATACAAGTTTTATTAAATTATTTTATTTTTTCTTATTAGTTTTTGTCGTCTTTTTCTTCTTGGTTGTTTTTTTCTCTGATTTTATGCCTGATCTTGTTTTCGATTCTGATTTTTCATTTTTTTCAGGAGTCCATACTTCCCCTACTTTAGGTTTATTCCACGAAATATAATTACATTTATCTGGTCCATTTTCACATACATAAAATTTCTTTCCTCTTCTTGTCTTTTTTTCAATTACTCTTGCATTACATACTGGACATGGTATATCAATATAATTTACAATAGCTTTAACATTTTTGCATTCCGGATAACCGGGACATGCCAAAAATTTTCCAAATCTTCCAAATTTATATACCATTTTTCTTCCACATTTCTCACAAATTACATCTGACTCTTCTTCAACTAATTCAACATGCTCTAATTCTTTTTCAACCTTCTCTACTTCTTTAATAAATGGTCCATAAAATTCTCTTATTACTTGTTTCCATTTTTCTTTACCATTAGCTATTTTATCAAATCTTGATTCGATGTTAGCTGTAAATTCCACATTTACTACATCTCCAAAATTTTCTACCAAAAGCTTATTTACTATTCTACCTAATTCTGTTGGAAGAAGTTGTTTTTTTTCTTTTTCTATATATCGTCTTTCTAAAATCGTTGTAATTGTAGGTGAATATGTACTTGGTCTTCCTATACCTTTTTCTTCAAGAGCCTTAACCAAACTTGCTTCAGTATATCTAGCAGGTGGCTCCGTAAAACTCTGTTTAGGATTTATTTTATTTTGTCTTACTTCTTCATTTTCAGATAAATCTGGAAGCATTCCTTCCTCTTCTTTTTTCTCTGTATCTGTTCCCTCTATATATAAAGTCATAAATCCTTTAAATTTTATGTTTTGACCATTTGCTTTGAACTCATAATCATTTGCTTCAATCGAAACCTGAACTGTATCAAAAACTGCTGATGCCATTTGGCTCGCCATAAATCTGTTATATATAAGTTTATATAATTTGTATTGATCATTACTTAAATATTCTTTTATTTCATCTGGTATTAAATCGATATGAGCTGGTCTTATTGCTTCATGTGCATCTTGAGCATCTTTACTTTTTTTAAAATATCTATTTTCATAATATTTATCACCATATGTTTTTAGTATTTGCTCTTTTGCCGCAATTCTCGCTTCTTCTGATATTCTTGTTGAATCAGTTCTCATATATGTAATTAATCCTGTGTGTCCATTTGGGAGTTTTATACCTTCATATAATCCCTGTGCAATTGACATAGTCTTTTTTAATGAAAAATTTATTTTTCTCGAGGCTTCTTGTTGCATTGTACTTGTCGTAAAAGGTGGTGCTGGATTTCTCTTTTTTTCTGATTTTTTTACTTCCTTTACTATATATTTAGCATTTTTTAAATCTTCTAAAATCTTGTCTGATTCTTCTTTAGAATGAATATTTATTTTTTCTCCGTTTTTGTTTACAAGTTTTGCTTCAAATATTTTCTTTTCTTTTCCTTCCTGTAATTCTACATAAATATTCCAATATTCTTCTGGTATAAAATTTTCTATTTCTTCTTCTTTATCTACAATTAATTTTACCGCCACAGATTGAACACGTCCTGCAGATAATCCTCTTTTTACTTTTTTCCATAATACTGGACTTATTTTATATCCTACTATCCTATCTAATACTCTTCTTGCTTGTTGAGCATCAACTAGATTTAAGTCAATTTCTCTAGAGTTCTTCATAGCTTTTTGCACAGCAGTTTTTGTTATTTCGTTAAATGTTACTCTAGTTATTTTTTCTCTATCCACATCTAGCAAATTTGACAAGTGCCATGCTATTGCTTCTCCCTCCCTATCTGGGTCGGTTGCTAAATATATTTTTTTTGTATCTTTTGCATCCTTTTTTAGAGATTTTATTAAATCTCCTTTTCCTCTTATGTTTATATATTGTGGTTCAAAATCATTTTCTATATCAATTCCCAATTTAGATTTGGGTAAATCTCTTATATGTCCCATTGAAGCAACTACCTTTGTACTTCCACCTAGAAATTTTTTTATTGTACTTGCTTTTGCCGGTGATTCCACTATTATTAGCTTATCTGACATAATTAGCTCCTTTCTCTTATAGAATTTGGCTTTATAGATTATATATACATTTTTTTAAAAAGTCAACTAAAGTCTTCAAATTTTGTATGCTTTTGCACTGACAAAAAAGAACTGCTCACTTGAAATAAAACACAAAAAAAAGGATAGTTCCCTTTCTTTTCTATCCTTTAGCTATTTTCAATATTTCTTTTTACTTTTTATATTAATTCTCTTAGTACATCTTCTAATCCAATTGGCGTTACTTCATTATTTTTAAGTAAAGTTAAAATTTGTTTTTCTTTCGCTAAATTATTTGTAATATTATTGCATTCTTTTGTTTCTATCTTAACATTTCCTTCTAAATATTCTTTTTTTATTATTTTTACTCCGTATTTAGTTTCAACATTTTTTTCTTCTCTTTCGGTTTTATAATATTCTAGCCTTATGGGATAATCTATGCCTTCCTCTTCTAGAAATTTTCTCTTTATGAAAATCCCACCGAAAAATGTCTTCAAGTGGTTCTCCTTTCCACATCTTAACAACCCGTTCTGTTTAATATACTACATTTTTTATTTTTAATCAATAGCATTTATAAAAATAATACTTTTTATTTTATAAATAATTTTAATCTATTATTCCTCTTTAGTAACTGCCCTTATTAACTTTATTTATTATCTCTGTCTAATATTAACCCTATCAAATGGATGATCTTAGTTGAATTTTCTTTAGCTATATTCTTGCCTATTGCCTTACCACTTACTGTTAATGCTGCTACTAAAGCACTTATTATATATTGAAAAAAATCCGGAAATGGATATGTTTCCGATACTCTAACATAAATCATTGCACTTATTGCACCACTTAGAACTCCACAAATATCTCCAATAACATCTGCACATATACTTGCAACTTTAGTTGCATTTTTTATTAATTTTATTGACTTTGTCGCTCCACTTGCTTTTTTTGTTGCCTTTGCATGAAAATCACTTGGTTCAGCAACTGTAACAGCAACACCAATTATATCAAATATTATTCCTAATAATATTACAAATATTAGAATAAAAATTGCAAAAACAATATTTAATTTTGCGACCCCTTTAGATGATATAAATGATGCCGTTCCTGATAATATAAAGGTTATTATAAATGATTCAATTACCCATTTTATAGGTGATTCTTCTTTATTATTTCTTTTTGATTGCATTTTATTTTTAGCCTAAAGCCTTTTCTCTCCTTTAAAAATAAAAATAGATGGTCAAAACCTAAGTAAATTTTACGGTTTAGGTCTGGTTGAATTTCTCTATTTTCTACTATATATTACTACATAGCTGTTTCCATTTAAAGAAAACATCTAATTTATTTAGACACCAGATCGCCACTTAAATCCGTACCTTAATCCCTAGATTTCTATGTTTTAATATCAAACAAACATTCTAGAAGTTTTCCTTTAACATACTTTAAATTATTATTAGTTTCTTTTGCAAGTATAATTTCATAATCTATTTTATAAAAATATGGCCAATATTTATTACAAAATATCTAATTAATCCCGATATAATCACTCAAAACAGGCTACCATATGTATTTCGTGTCTTGGCACTCAACATAGGTTATACTTAAAAGATTATTTTACTACTAAAGTTTACTTCGTAAATAAAATTTATAAGCCTCCGCGAAATCAGGGAATCATATATATGCCATTACATACTACCCTAACTTCTTACTTCCTATATGCACACAAAACTGGCATTTTGCGCACACATAAGAAACTTCAACGATGTGCCCTTTAGTGGATTTTTAGCCCCACCCTCATAATAATAGTATGACTAGAATAATGCACCATCGTTTTGTATTATAACATTATTTCCAATATTTGTCAAAAAATATTCTCTCTTTGATTCTCATCTTTTAAACTTTAATTATGGAAATTTCCAGTTTTTAATCACATTTTTTTATTTCTTCATATCTTTTTATTTTTTGGGTAGTTGTCTTACTCATTGGTTCATCTGTTACTATAATTTGTTTTATATGTTTAAATGTTGGTAAATTTTCATTTATTCTTTTTATATCTTTCCAAATTATACTTTCATACTCTTCTTTTTTGTTTTCTGGATACTTTTCTTCCATAGTTTTTTCATCATAAACGACTTTAGCTACAAGCATTGTATCTGTTTTATTTTTATTTCTTGAAAATACCATTGATTCTAAAACATATGGTAATTTGTTTATTAAAAATTCTATTTCTTGTGGATATACATTTTTTCCATTTCTTAAAACGATTATATCTTTTTTTCTTCCTGTAATAAATAAAAAACCATCTTTATCTATATATCCATAGTCTCCTGTTTTAAACCATTCTCCTTCAAAAGCTTCTTTTGTTTTTTCCTCATCATTATAGTATCCTAGCATAACATTTGGTCCTTTTGCTAATACTTCTCCTACTCCGTCTTTATCAGGATTGTTTATTTTTATAGCTACATTATCCAATGGAAATCCTGCTGCTCCTGGCCTATGCTTTGTTGTACTTTCAGCAACTAATACAGGAGATGTTTCCGTTAGCCCATAACCTTGTATTGAATCAATTCCAAAATCATTAAAGCCTTCTATTGTTTCTTTATCGAGAGATGCTGCACCATACAAAATAATTCTTAATTTTCCACCAAAATTATTTAAAATTGATTTAAATAAAATTCTTCTTATATCAATATGACACTTCAATAATCCATTAGAAAACTTAATCATCTTTTTAATTAATTCCGTTTTCCCTTGATTTTCTATTCCCTTATTGATTTTTTTATACATTGTTTCAAGTAGAAGTGGAACTGCAACAAATATACTTACTTCATATTCTTTTAAATTTTCTGCTATATGCCTAATTCCATCACAAAAAGCAACTCTAGAACCATTATAAAATCCATAAATAATTGTTATACTAGATTCAAATGTGTGATGTATTGGTAAAAAAGACAATAACGTATCTGTTGGAAGCATTTTAAAATGTGTTTGATATGCATAAATATTACTACATATATTTTTTTGTGAGAGCATTACTATTTTTGATTTATCTGTTGTTCCAGAGGTAAATAATAATATAGCCATAGCATCTTCATCTATTTTTATATCATCAATTTTTTTATTTCCCTCTTCAATTAATTCTCTACCATTTTCAAGTAATTCATTAAATTTTAATATCTCACTGTCATCAATATCGTCCATACAAATTAAAGTCTGCAATTTATTTGAAGAATCTCTTTTTAGTTTTTTAAATATTTCTTTATATTTTTTATCAAAAATAACCGCTTCCACTTCGCTTCTTTTTATTAAAGAAGCTATTTCTTCTTCAGGTAATGCTTTATCCATTGGTGCAATAATTTTCGCACTATATTCGATAGCAAAATAACTAACTACCCATTCATATCTGTTGTCTCCAATTAAAGCCACTCTATTTGATTTTAATTCTTCATTTAATAGGGCAGTTCCCAATGCTCTTATATCTTTATATGAATCCTCATAAGACTTTGTAATATATTTTACCGGCTTTTGCTCTACATTTTCCTTATAAATATAGGCTGTTCTCTCTTTATAATTTTTATATGAAAATTCAACCAATTCTCTAAAATTATTTAGTTTTGGATTATAATTGATTTTTTCTCCCATTTCACTTCATCCTTTTTTATTTTTTTATTATCTTATATCAAATTTTAAAAATTTTCAAGCATTTTTCACTTTTATCTTTAACAATTTATTTTTTTCATATAAATTCTAACTAAAAAACATAAAATGCAAAAAATATAATATATATATATAAGGAGGATTAATATATATGTGTGGAATTGTAGGATTTATAAATTATAAAAAGGATTTATCTTTAAATAAAGAGACAATATTACAAATGACAGATGCTCTTTCAAAAAGAGGACCTGATGAAGACGGTATTTACATTAACCAAAATGTTGCATTAGGTCATAAAAGATTAATAGTAATTGACCCTAAAGGCGGCAAACAACCAATGATTGAAAAGTATTCCTATTCAGAATATGTAATGGTTTACAATGGTCAAATTTATAATACAAGCGAGCTTAGAAAAACTCTAACTCAAAATAATTTTGAATTCAATGGACACAGTGATACAGAAGTACTTCTAAAAGCATATATTCATTATGGAAAAGATGTAGTTAACCACTTAAATGGAATCTTCGCATTCGCAATATGGAATACTAAAAAACATGAACTTTTCTTAGCAAGAGATCACTTTGGAGTAAAACCTTTATTTTATACTCAATTTAATGGAAATTTCATTTTTGCATCTGAGCTTAAAGCAATATTTGAATTTCCAGGAATTCCTAAAATATTAGATAAACAAGGAATAAATGAATTATTTGGGATAGGTCCCGCCCATACTCCCGGAACAACAATCTATAAAGATATTTTTGAAATAAAACCTGCTCATTTCGCTATTTATAATGAATATGGCTTAAAAATACAGAAATATTGGGAATTAAAAAGCAGACCTCATACAGAGAATTTCGATACTACATGTGATCATTTAAAAATTTTAGTAAAGGATTCTATTAGTCGACAACTTGTTTCAGATATGCCAATATGTACATTTCTTTCTGGTGGATTAGATTCTAGTATCATTTCGAAATTTACTGCAGATTTTCTTAAAGAAAATGGAAGACCTCCTCTAGATACTTATTCTATTGATTATATAGATAATGATAAAAACTTTGTTAAATCGGATTTTCAGCCTAATTCTGATAATTATTACATTGATATTATGACTAATAATATATATTCAAATCATCATAAGATAATTTTAGATACCCCTGAACTTGCCCAAAATTTATTTGATGCTATGGTTGCAAGAGATATGCCAGGAATGGCTGATGTTGATTCATCTTTGCTTTTATTTTGCAGAGAAGTAAAAAAAGAAAAAACTGTTACACTTATGGGTGAATGTGCTGATGAAATTTTTGGAGGATATCCTTGGTTTTTTAGAGATGATGCACTAAATTCAGGTACATTTCCTTGGTCTATTGCATTCTTAGAAAGACAAAAAATTTTAAATCCTAAAATTGCTGAAAGAACAGATCTAAAATCTTATATTGATTTTAGATATAATGAAAGTCTTCAAGGAGTAAATATACTCTCTCAAGACAGTTCAGAAACGGCACAAAAAAGAAAAATCTCATATCTAACAATTAATTGGTTCATGCAAACTCTTTTAGATAGAGCAGATAGAATGAGTATGGCAAATGGCTTTGAGGTAAGAGTTCCTTTTTGCGATTACAGATTAGCTGAATACATGTATAATGTCCCTTGGGAATTTAAAGCTTTAAACGGTAGAGAAAAAGGACTTTTAAGGCATATAATGAAAGGTATTTTACCTGAAGAAATTGTTGATAGAAAAAAATCACCTTACCCAAAAACACACAATCCTACTTATTTAAAATGTGTTAAAAATATGCTTTCTAAAATAATGGAAGACAAAAATGCCCCTATAAATATTTTACTTAATAGAAACTATATTTTAGAAATTATAGAAACAGATGGTAATGCCTTTTCTAGACCATGGTTTGGTCAGCTTATGACTGGACCGCAATTGATGGCTTATCTCTGCCAGGTTAATATGTGGCTTGAGAGGTATCAGCCTAAAATTGAATTATAATATTCACCTCATAACTAAAATAATTTTCCTATGTATTATAAAAGCAAGTGGTTATCAATAATCACTTGCTAAAAATTTTATTATTCTCTTAAATTTTACAATATAACATTTCTTTATTTTTCACTATTTAATACTTCATAATTATCTAAATTTGGTCTTTCTACATCTTTATCTGTTACTACATCTAATTTTACATTTCTATTGCAATCTAATTTTATTAATCCCATAGCACTATAATCAATTCTTTTCATTATTAAGCCTGTATCCTTATCAATGTAAAAGATTGTTGGATTTACTTTAGTATTATCTTTATTCCATACTTGAACAAGTATAGTCATTCTTCCATTATACTGCTTTTCACCTAAATATTCAAAATTAGTATTAAAAGTTTTTTCATCAGCAATTATTGAATAGTCAAAACCTTTTTGATTATATAAAACTGTTTCATCACCATAATTATAATAACTTTTTAAAGATGAAACACCTGCATTTTTTCCCATTATACTAATTACTTCATCTGTATTATAATTTTCCCATCTTAAAATATTACCATTGCTTACACATTTTATAACACCATCTTTTATATAATATTCTGTTTTAATTTCATTTACTTTTTTAAACAATATATATTCTTCAGAAGAATAATAATAATTTGAACATTCTTCTCCTTTTTTTAATAATGTAATAACTTCCTCTCTTGTCATTGTATTGTCTTTCTTTAAAATTCCATTAAAGTGTAAAATTGTAAAATAAATTAATGTAATTAATAATAATGATAATATTATAATTCCAATAATTTTAAATATTTTTTTCATTTTCATATAAATTCCCCCTTTTCATTTGTGCAACCTAGCCATCATAAGCATATATACTTTTAGACCTTTGGTTTTGTGTCATAAACTTTCGTTTATTTTACTATTTTACAATATCTACCTATATTTTAGCATGTTCTACGACATTTTTCAACTTTTTTATAATATTAAAATAAAGTGCTATTAACTAACACTTTATTTCAGTAATCACATGTTTTATGCTTTTTTTTCGTTATTCTTATAAAAAAGCTCATTTTTGCAGATTGTACTTTTTCTTCTTTTCTTACAGCTTAAACGGTTAGCTGTTCGTGTTGTTTTCTGACACCCAAGGACTGGTCCTCAACTTATGGCTTATTTATGTCAGGTTAATATGTGGCTTGAAAAATATAAACCTGAAATTTCTATATAATTATTTTGTAAACTATATTATTGAAAAATTTTTATGTATTATTTGACAATAAACAATCTTTGTTTTATCTTATTTATTTTAGGCAAAATTATTCTACCCAAATGCCTTTCTTATAATAAAAAAATTCGAGGGAAAAATTTTAATAATTTTTCCCTCTACTTGTAGACATTAGTCTTTTCAAGTTTGTCAGCCTTTTTTATTTTTTATTCTATTTCATTCCTAAAATAGAGAACTGTCCCATTTTCCATGCCTCCTTGAATCATCTCAAGAAGATCTTTTCTTTTCTCCAATCCTTCCAGTTTATTATTAATACGACAGATTTCCTGTCCATAATAGGCATAATAAACTAAATTTTCTATGACAGAAATATACCTGTCTCTTTCTAATTCGCCCTCAGCAAATACCTTTTTAAAGTCATCTTCAGATATACTATTTTTTGACTTCAAAATTTCACAAAAAATTTTTCCATACTTTTCAGTAGTAAGAAGATTTTCTTTTATTCTAATTAATTGCATATCGTCTTTCTTTTCTTCATCATACCTACAAAGGTTAATTTTTTGTGAATTCCATATTTTACTGAGTTCTTCATCTTTAATAAATTCTGCTTTTTCAAAATGATACATTGGATTTTTTTCCTCCTCATGGCTGACTATGAAACTTGATAACTATATTATACCATTATTTACATAAAAAATCAATCACTATTTGCTATGTACATCAATTTGTTGATATGGAATTACAATATTATTTTCATCGAATACTAATTTTACACATCTTAAAGTTTGTCTATATATTGATGATTTATATTCAGTTTCACAATCCACCTCTAATTTATATATAATACTTGAAGAAGCAAATTCTGAGACTCCTATGTATTTACAATCATCTACAAATTCAAATTCCTTTATTTTATCAACTGCTTGCATTAAAATATTTTCTAATTTTTCGATATCTTCTTCATATGGTGCAGGAATATCAACAAACAGCCTTTTTGAGACATTTACTACCTGATCTATATTTCTATTAGTTATAGATATTATATTTCCATTATAAATATCTTGTATTTTTGTATTCCTTAATCCAATTGAAAGAACTTTTCCCTCTGTATCTTTATATTTTATAACATCACCAACCATAAAAAATTTTTCTGATATAATATTCATTCCCATTATTATATCTTTTAGAAAATCCTGCAAGGCTAATCCTATAATTGCACTTGCTATTCCAACTCCAGTAATAATTGAAGAAACATTAACTCCATTTATTTGTAAAATGAATAATATCAATAGTATAAAAAACGCATATCTTAAAGTGTTGTTTAATAGTCTTACATAAGTTTCTTGTCTTGCATTCATATTAGTTACCTTCAGATGCTTATTAACTAACTTTTTTATTATTCTATATATTATAGTAGCAATAATAATAACAACAATTGTTTCAAAATATTTCGACTCTATTATTCTTTTTAAGTTCTCTAACATATATCCTCCCACTATTAAAATATTTTAATGTTTTATATTTTGTCTCATAAGCATAAAATTACTTGAAATAACTTTTGTATTAATAATTTCCACACTTTCACTTTTATTTATATTTTAAAATTATAATATCATTTACGAAAAAAAATGTAAATAGTTTAATTTTATTTTTTTAATTTATTGTATAAAATTGATTTTTTTTGAATTTTATGCTATTTTATATTAAGCTATTTAAAATAAAATTATAAGGAGACGTTTATGAATTTTTATATTGATTTTGATCATACATTATACAATACCCCTTTATTAACAAATAATCTTTTAAATACAATCTCAAACTTCGTATCACTTGAATGTGATTTAGAGAATACTATAATATACAACGAATGTAAAGAAAAATTTAATAGAAAAAATATTTATAATATTTATGAGCTTGCTAATTTCTTTTGTAAGAAATACTCACTTGATTATAACACTTTACGAAATAAGCTTGATATAGTTATAGCTAACTGTCAAGATTTTATTTTTGATGACAGTGTGTCTTTTTTAAAAAAATTAAAGCAAAATAATCATACATTATATATGTTATCCTACTGTGAATACGGCCTAGAATTTCAAACAGCAAAAATAGCAGGATCTAAGTTAACAGACTTTTTCGATAGCATTATTGTTACTTCTAAACATAAATTTAAATTAGATATCAATTATTCAGAAGGTATCTTTATAGATGATAAACCATCTGATTTATTGGGACTACTAAATAATGGGGCAAAAAAAGTAATAAGAATTAGAAGAGAAAACGATACATATTCTAATCAAGAATTAGATTCAGAAAAAATAAAAGAATACTCTACTTTATTAGATATTCCTATAAATTAAATTTTTATATTCTTTTAAAAGAAAGGAATGAATTTTATGCAAAGAAAAAAAATTGTACTACTTGGTGGAGGAACTGGAGCATCTACCATTTTAAGAGGACTAAAATATTTTCCAGTTGATATTACAGCAGTAATAACTGTTTCAGATAATGGTAGAAGTACAGGTAGACTTAGAAAAGAGTTCTCTACTCCTGCTGTTGGTGATATAAGACACGTTTTAAGCAATCTTTCTACTTTACCAGATGATGTAAAAAATATTATGGAATACAGACTTTCTACATATAGCGACTTAAATGGTCATTCTATGGGTAATCTAATTTTAACAGCATTTTATAAAGAAACTGGTAGTTTACAAAAAAGTATTGAGAATTTTAGTAAACTTTTAAAAGTTGAACATACTGTTTTACCTCTTTCTGAAGACTGTCTTACACTTATGGGTGAAACTGTTGATGGTGAAATTATAGAAGGAGAGGAAGAAATTACTCTTGCAAGAAAACAATATAAAAAAATATTTTATAAAGAAGACCCTCATATCCTACCGCAAGTTTTTAAAGAAGTTGCAAATGCTGACTTAATAATAGTTAGTATGGGAAGCTTATATACAAGTATTTTACCACATTTAATATGTCCGGATTTAGCTGAGGCAATAAGAACATCTAAAGCAAAAAAAATGTACGTATGCAATGCGATGACTCAACCAGGAGAAACAGATAATTTTGGTGTTAGTGATCATGTAAATATTTTAGAAAAATATTTAGGTAAAAATACTATTGATAGTGTAATTGTAAGCAATACAAAACTACCTAAAGAAATTCTTGAAAAATATTCATCAGAAGAACAAAAGGATTGGGTTCAAATCGATTATGAAAATATAAAAAAAGGTAAATATGAAGTCTTAGAAGATGATTTACTTACAATTTCAGATGGAAAAATTAGGCATGATAGTTTAAAATTAAGTTCCATTATTTTCTCTTATTTAATGAGATAGGCTTATGAAGTCTATCTTTTATTTTTTACTTAATAAAAATCATACACAAGAAAAAATATTTATTATAAGTTAAAAAGTTGTTAAATAAAAATTAGCAAGGAACTTCGAAAAACTCGAAAACCTTGCTATTATTATATTTATTATTCGATTATATCAGCAACAACACCTGAACCAACTGTTCTACCACCTTCACGAATAGCAAATCTTAATCCTTTTTCGATAGCGATAGGTGTGATTAATTCTATAGTCATTGATACGTTATCTCCTGGCATAACCATTTCTGTTCCTTCAGCTAAATCAATTACACCTGTAACGTCTGTTGTTCTGAAATAGAATTGTGGTCTATATCCATTGAAGAATGGTGTATGACGTCCACCTTCTTCTTTAGTTAGAACGTAAACTTGTGCTGTAAACTTAGTATGTGGATGGATTGTTCCAACTTTAGCAAGAACTTGACCTCTTTCAACTTCATTTCTTTGAATTCCTCTTAATAATGCTCCAGCATTATCTCCAGCTTCTGCTGAATCTAATGATTTTCTAAACATTTCAAGACCAGTTATAACTGTTTTCTTTCTTTCTGTTGTTAGACCAATTATTTCAACTTCGTCTCCAACTTTAACTGTTCCTCTTTCTACTCTACCTGTAACAACTGTTCCTCTACCTGTTATTGTCATAACATCTTCGATTGGCATTAGGAATGGTTGATCTGTAGGTCTTTCAGGTGTTGGAATGTAGCTATCTACAGCTTCCATTAATTCTTTCATTGGAGCATATACAGGATCATTAGGATCTGTAGATGTACTCTCTAATACTTTTAATGAAGAACCTTTAATAATTGGAATTTCATCTCCAGGGAAATCATAACTAGAAAGTAA
>ULWD01030947.1_pt1 | contig 55465 bp, 68 predicted proteins | sample 1960011 | NCBI WGS metagenome assembly ULWD01 (sample SAMEA4835803, study PRJEB28245) | human gut metagenome | biome: gut microbiome; material: fecal sample | place: Denmark | collected 2008 | reverse complement strand
AACTGCTTTTAAGACTATGTATGTTTATCTCATAATCTTTAAGATTATTGAGACTGTCATTAAGCACCTTTGGAAGATTCTTTAAATAATCCCCATAATCCCTAATCATTAAAATTAATACTTTCTTATCATTTATAATTGACATTGCATGGTGCAAATCAAATTCATTTACCTCAGGAAATACAATTTCATCCTTTATGTCGTCTGTTTTGCCTATCTTACAGTCAGGCAGATGCTTTTTAATGATGGTTAACAGTTCCGTATAACTTACGGGCTTACTGATGTAATCATCAAAACCTTCCCTGATGTATTGTTCCCTTGCGCCTTTAATGGCATTGGCTGTCATCGCTATTACAGGAACGTTCTTACATAAGGTCCTGTCATCATTTTTCATCCTATGAAGGGCTTCTATACCATCCATCTCCGGCATCATATGGTCAAGCAGAATCACATCAAAAGTGTGATTTCCGGTAATTTCAAGCATCTCTTTCCCACCGCGGCAGGTTGTGATATTCATTCCTGCCTTTTTAAGCAGCCCTCCCGTAACAGACAGGTTCATTTCATTATCGTCAACAACAAGAACATCTACATCTTTTGCAAGATAACCTGTATCTAAGGTACTGCATTTATAATAATTATCAAGTTTTTCTTTGTAATCCCCAATCGGAGTATCATCTTCTACGTTAAGCGGTATGGATATATAAAATTCGGAACCCTCTCCGTATTTACTGTCAAAAGAAATCGTTCCGCCCATAATGCCCAGATATTTTTTCGTTATGGACAGTCCGAGACCTGTTCCCTCCACACTGCTCATAGTATCGGCACGTTCAAATTTATTAAATATCTTGTCTTTAAATTCTTCTTTGATACCTATTCCCGTATCGGTAACCGTTACATTAAGAACATACTTATCTTCCACATAAGAACCTTTCATAATCAGTTCTATACTGCCTTTTTCTGTATATTTTACAGCGTTGCCAAGTACATTTGTAAGTATCTGCCTGATTTTCACTTCATCAGCTTTAAATGATGACGGCATATCTTTATCTGCCTTCACAATAAATTCAAGCCCTTTATTCTCCGCTTTTCCTTTTATCATCATAATAACATCGTTAAGCATTGATATGGTACTGAATGTATTTTCAACAAGCTCTATTTTACCTGATTCTATTCTTGAAAAATCGAGAATATCATTAATAATTGACAAAAGAGTATCTCCTGCCGATCTAATATTTCCCGCATATTCCTTGATTGCTTTGTCCGGGTCACTCATAAGTATCATATCATTCATACCCATTATCGCATTGATAGGAGTTCTTATCTCATGGCTCATACTAGCAAGGAAGTTGGATTTTAACTGGTTGGCTTTAAGCGCATAGACTGCCTTCTCACGTATTCTGATATTGTTTTTTATGAAATTAACAACAGCCATTATAAGCAGTAAATACAAGCCGATAATCATAAACATACCATCGGTATTTCTGTTATTTCCAAAGTTAATCATTATAATCTCAACAAGAGCACATATTGCAAATCCCAGGAAACCTTGGGCAATAACCTTATAATTTTTTATATATCCTTTTATCAAATCCATTATAAGGGTATATGCAACGCTTGCAATCTGTATTGCAAGAACAATATTCATTGGTAAACGAGAACTGTAAAAATCTACGACTCCCGTAAAGTGAAGTGTTGTGAATACTATAAAATTCAGAATTACAACAACTATGGACACCGTATAAAGACGGCAATACCTGTATTCCTGTTCCCGGTTAAGGTAATGGTCAAAAAATGCCGGTGCAAGCATTATAACAAGATATCCTAATATTCCATCTATATAATAAATCTTGAATATGTACTGATACAGCATATTATCAAATATTAGCCAGCTTGCAACAGCAAGAACCCCCACGCTCAGGGATAAAATACTTATATCTTTTTTTCCTTTTATATGTAAAATAAGGTTTACAACAATACTCACAAATGCAAATATAGCAAGAATTATAGATGCATTCATCTGGACGCCACAAAGTTTCTGATATTCCTCATATATGCCATAGGCATTACCCAGAAAAACTTTTGATAAGACAAGAACATTATCTCTGGGTACATTTCTGACAATTCTTATGGTCTTGCCTGAGGCCTGGCTTCCCAAATCTATATAAACAATTCTGTTTTTTTCCATTAACCCCGGTAAAGGATTATCATCATTTCTATACTTTCCCACAAGAACATCATCGAGATATATCTTTGTGCTTCTCCCCAGAGTCAACGACAATACGGAATCATAAGGAAGATTGTCCGGAAGAACATTTTCCACAACAATATCTTTATTTTCCTCTTCAGTTATACTGACAGGATAATCAAGTGGCTTTCTTGTACCATCTTCATACACACGTTCCCAGCCTGTCTTATATGATTCACACCAGCCCCCAAGCCCGTTACCATAATGTTTTTTTATGTAAAGCTGAAAGACCATGCCAAAAATATATACTCCTGCAAGCGTGCAAAAAACAATTCCTACAAGTATTTTATATATTTTTTTTCTTGTATCTCCGTTATTCATAATTACCTCTGAATCTTTTTAACATTATTAACCCTGCGGCTGTAGTTATAAACTCCGTCACAGGGAAGGTACACCAGAAATATTTAAGTCCAAGCTTTGAGAACAGCCAGCCTAAAGGTACAAACAATACCACCGTCCTTAAAACCGTCAGCAGCGAACTTTTAACAGACTGTCCGATTGCCTGAAAATATACAGGAAACGTAAGTGACGTTACAAGGAGTATAAAAGACATACCTATAATGTGAAAGGCATTAACTCCAATCTCAATTACCTTTGCATCCCTTGAAAATACCCTTAACATCGGCCCCGGAATTATCTCAAAGCAAAGGGTTCCTATAATCATAAGAGTCCATCCAAAAATTACCGCATCTTTTAACGTCTTTTTGCATCTGTCATACATACCGGCACCGTAGTTGTAGCTTATGACGGGAACTATACAGGTCTGCATTGCCCCTAACGGAATAAAGAAAAACGACTGCCATTTATAGTACAATCCCAGTGTCGTTACTGCCTGGTCTGAAAATCCCTTTAGAATCATATTAAGCCCAAATATATAAAATGTATACGCCGACTGCATTAAAATATTAGGGAATCCAAGATAATAGACTTTTTTGACATACTTTTTATAAACTGAAAGTGGGGGTGATTTTCTGAATCCCTTAGTCATTACGATTACAGCCGCAGCTATCTGCCCCGTTACCGTGGCTACTGCCGCACCTGCTATTCCAAGTTCCGGAAAAAATCCTATTCCGAATATAAGGAGGTAATCCAATATAATATTAATTACCGCACCTGCTATCTGGGCTATCATAGGAAGCTTCATATTACCTTCTGACTGCAATACTTTTGTCCATGCACTTTCAAGAAAAAGTCCTATGCTTAATACGGAAACTATCCTCCCATAAGTAACCACTTCTTTAATTATCTCCGGTGATTGGGTTGACATTCCCGCATATTTCGGCATAAGAAAAAAGCTGATTGTAGCAAAAACAGCCCACATCACAAGTGCAAGCAATGTGGCTGTTCCTGCTGTTTCATCTTTTTCTTTTACTTTACCCATTCCGAGATAATGTGCCATTAAAGTGTTGATACCGACGCCCGTTCCCACGGCTACCGCTATCATTAAAAGCTGTATCGGATAGATTATCGATAATGCCGTAAGTCCGGCCTCCGAGTATCTTCCCACAAATATACTGTCCACCATGTTATATAACGCCTGTATAAGCTGTGCTGCCATTACAGGAGGTGCCAGTTTAAATAATATTTTCCATATTCCGTCTTTTCCGAAATCTATTCCGTTATTCATATAATACCTTCTTATGTATATCACCAAATGGTATTATAACACATGTCACATTATTTTTACCATCCCAAATCCATAAGCCAGTTATTAAGACAAGATATAATACTCTTTTACACTTTGCCGCAATCCCTGCGTCATGTTCAATGCTCCTGTAGGCTCACCGGCAAAAAGTATTCCCGTCTTACTTAACGAACAATTCCATTATATCTACTGCAAGTTTTGTCTGTTTTTCGGTTCTGCCGATTGACATCTGATATTGTATGCCGTGAGCACAAAAATATACGGTCTGATATTCATCAGGGTCATGCGTATTTCTAACACCTTCCATAGGCTCATCCTTTCCTTCCCAGATAAAATATGCTTTTGAACCGTTACTGAGCGTGTATACAAATGACGCTTTTACATTATCACGACCATCACCAAGTTCATCTCCGTCTTTTACTTCATTAGCAAAGAACTGTGAATTTATTAATGCGCTCTGACCTGTGGATATCTGTCTGACGGTCATTGAACACCGCACAATATTATATTTATCAGAAAAGCCTACCATCATATCTCTAAATACAAAATCTTTATCTTCCGGCAACTTCATTCCTGTATAATCTTCTAAAAGATTACCATCCTCAAATGCAACCCAATAAGATATATGATCTTTGTATTTAATTTGTTGGACATCCTCTTTTGATATGAATCTTTCAATATCAAAATACACCGGCTCCATAGGCTCCATCTCCACCGTCCTGTTTCCAATCACAAGGCTATATGAGTTGTAAATATTTTCGCCATACGTAATTGCTGACGGAACTCCGATTGCCACAATAATAACTGCTGCCACTAGTCCTGCAAGGGCATAAATTTTTCTAAGGCTGATTTTCTTTTTAGGTGCTTTTTCTTCACATTTCTCAAGAATCATCCTGTCCAAGCCAATATTATGTTTTATTCTGTCCTGTTCTATTCTGTATTCTTTTTCAAAATCCATATCCACGTACCTCCTTTTCCGATAACATTCCTTTCAAACGTTCCCGTCCTCTTGACAACTGACTGGCTATTGTATTCTCTTTTTTCCCAAGCATAAGGGCAATCTCTTTGATACTGTAGCCTTCATAATAAAAAAGATGAATTACTGTCCTATATTTTTCCGGCATATCCTGCACCAGCTCTGTAAGATACCCATTTTCCTGTCTGTTACCGGCATCGGGTTCTTTTTCTTCATAACTGACTTTCCTGTGCCATGATGATTTCCAGTAATCTTTGCAGCAATTAACGGTTGTCCTCATAAGCCACGCTTTAAGGTGTTCCTCAGGTTCTATTCTATTGTCTTGTTTTATAAGCTTCAGGAAAACATTCTGGTAAATATCATCTGCTTTGTCTTTATTTTTCATTTTGAGATATGCCAGCCTGTAAACGCTGTCGCCGTATTTTTTAATAATGTTTTCTAATTCATCGCGACTATACAAACCATTTTTCTCCTTCCTCTGTTCTTTCATTCATAAAACCGGTTTCACTATATATACGATTCAACCCGGTAAAAAATTGCATTGCCTATAATTTTTTTACAATAATATTTTCACTTAGTCAAACCAATAAAAAATACCACTTAATGAACCTTCTATTCATTAAGTGATATTAAAACTTTTACATTATTCTTATTCCCACTCATCTATTTTGGTTCCTGAATCGCCGATTAAAAAGTGCATCTCTCCGGTATCCATATCCATTCCTATATTGTCTGACATTTTCATCATCATATCTCCGTCGGAATCCATGTACATATTATCAGAGATTTTATGGCAAAAATCTCCATCATTCATATCAAAAAATAAACCCATAATTTATCTTTCCTTTCCTAATTCAATAATTTTATTTGCCAAATCATTAAGCTTTTCAACTAATTCTTTTATCGGTTCTTTTTCAGGAGTTTTTTCAATACTGATTATATTGGAAACCATTCCTTCAATTACACTTCTTTTTATACCATAATAATACGAAACTATTTTTTCATCAGAATTATATTTAAATCCACATAATGCATTTTTAATTGCTATATCTCTGTTAATTTTCTTAAGTTCCGGTGTTATCCAATCTCCACATTTTTCATCAGCTTTTGTAATAAGCATCTGCATATATGTATTCAAATTCTCCGACAGGCAGTTAAAAACATATTCATTGTGTATAATGCTTTTTTCTAACACTCTTTCAACATTTTTGTTGCCGTTTTCAATCATAATCTCAATTACTTCAGATAAATAAGGGTAAATAAATCTATTCATATGATTAAGTCTGTCTTTTACCTCATATTCATCTGAATAATATTCAATAATATCGTCCTCCGATTCCGCAATTTTACAAATTAAGTCTTCATTACGTTGTCTAATCAAATCATCGCCAAATGTCCCACATATATTAATATTATACATTGCCGGGTTCATCCTCGCTCTTAACTTTTCTAACATTTCAAAATCTTTTTTTTCAGTTGCTAAAGCAAGAACTCTTGTCCTTAGAACTTCCTCATAAAAAAGATTATCCGGTCCATAATACGTATTTGGAATAGGCCATATATCTGTTTCTCCGATGTCACGTCGTTTGATATCGGTTTTTAATCCAAACGAAATTCCATTTCCCATTGCACTGTTATCCTCAAATCCCAAATGTCCATTTTCCATGAGAAATTTTATAAAATCATAATTTTTAAACTCCAGTGCATAATCCACAACAGATTTACCATACTCATCATAATTCAGGAACAGATTATCTTCCCGATTCATATACGCTTCCCATTCTTTAGGATTTCGTGAAAATGCCACTTCATAATTTGTAATATGATTCTTTATCGGTCTATAACAATCTCCACAGCTAAGGATCTGTTCACAGGACACTTGCAACAATTCACAAAAAAACGGTAAATCATCTACCTGAACTGTTGCCCTGTCACCCTTAATTATCTGATTCACTTTGTTAGTTGTTCTTCTTATTTGTTCTGAATCTGTTTCATCAAATCCCATTTTTTTAATGTACTCGATACAAAACTGTCTCTGACTGGGATATTTACTATAGATTAGTTTTTTAATGTATGCACCTATCTGCTTACTATCCTTTACTTCAAACATCCTAAACCCTTCTCTCCTTGTTTTGATGTCCTAATTATATAACTTGGGATAATTTTTGGATAGTATTCAATTATCATACAGTTTTTGGGGTATTATTGGGGGATGGTTGGTTTTGTATAATTTTATCATACAGTTATGTTTTTGAATTTTTGTTACACATACTTTCGTTCCCCATTTGCATATTCTACATAAGCCCGCTTTTTTCTTTGTCATAACCTGCTATAGGTTTTTTACAAATTTTCGCCTTATTTATTGCAGCCTTGACAGCTTTAATTATCTTTCCACTCTGATTGTTTGTAATAATATTTATCCTACCACAATTTTTATAAAAAAACACCCCAGACCAAAGTCTGGGGTGTGAATACACATCTGTGTGAAATTATCTCTTTGTTAACGTTTTGATATCTTGAAAAGCCCTGAAATAGGAGATTTGTGTATGGCAGTGTTGCATATGTGTTGTATGCAGTTGGCTGCCCACACATTCCCAGAGCTACTCATCGTAACCATAATATAAAACTTTTATTCATATGCAATATTTTTATTAATTATGTTTTTATTATTCTACCTCAATTCTATAATACACACGTAGAACTATCTATTGTATTAATTTACACTCATATTCTTTATTCAATATTGAGTGACTCTAATACACTCACCTTAAGCAAATATCTTCAGCATAATTTTATAAATTCACTATAAATAAATATATATATATTATTCGAGATTTGAAATTTTTATTAATTCTGCTTTAACACATGGATATTTTTTATCTGCATTCTCTATTATATTCAACAATGTCTTATTTCCCTCTATTTGAAATACCCCTGCTAAACTTTCTTTCAACTGATTTGTTGCTTGACCTGAACTCACAAATGATATCTCTGCACCGTTTTGAGGATTTGCACTATTTTTGTAAAACTCACACAATGACATAAATCCACTTCCCTTAAATGCTGGTGAACTCAATTGAACTATCAGTTCATCCGGTTTTATCGTATTCATTCCTTTTTTCTTTAAAATTTCATTTACTAAATAACACATAACTTCAGGGTACACAAAATCTTCTACTTCATTATTAGTAGAGTTTTTTTGTAAATTAACATTTGCATCTCCCCAAACATTTTGTAAAATATGATGTTTTACATTTATATGCGGATATTTTTTCTTACTATTTTTTTCATATGCATCACGTCCCGCCGAATCATTATCATATATAATCTCTACTTCAGGTATATAATTGTTAATATTTTTATAATATGATTCATAAAACTCCAAATATTTTATAATATTATTTGCACCATTTACAGATATAATATTGGGAACTTTTAATCCAAAAAATCTCATGAGTCCTTCAAAATATTTTTTATCACAATTTCCTTCAACTAATACATTTTTTCTTTCCAAAATATTATATTCTGTTTTTTCAATTCCTAGATTTTCACATATTATCGCATATCCATCCTCATTAGTTATATCAATCTTTTTTGTTTCGATAACATTAATATCTCTCTTTTTTCTTACAGATGATTTAGTATGAATTATCGCATCCAACAATATAACATTTTTCATATTAAATGTATTAATAAATATTTTTGAATGCGATGTATATATGATTTGCATATCGCTTGCTTTTAAATCAAAAAATTCCTTCAATTTTTTTTGCATTCCTTCATGCAAAAATATATCTGGTTCATCAACACAAAAAATAATTGTATCTCCATTTTTCCCTCTTTGAGCAGTTTCAATTTGAAGTAAAATACTTGCTAATCTCTGTAATCCAGAACCTTTATCTTCTATTCCCAAAGAGCCCTGATCATTAATAGTCAATTCAACATCTTCTGATATTAATTCTCTAAATGAATTTGATTTCTTGGGGACAATAAATTTAACATCCCAATTATCTTTAAACATCTTAAATGTTTCCGATATACTTTCTGCAAATTCATCTAATACAAGCTGTAATCCATCAACATATTTATCATATGCCGTTTTTAATTCTTTCTTGCTTTGAGAAAATCTACTCTTAGTAAACTCACTTGTTAATATATTATCACTTATTTCATTTATCATATCAGGAATAATCATATTAGCCGCTTCAAGAAAATAAAATTTGATTTTCCCCAAAAAATCTATACACTCACCGTCTTTCATATCTGTCCAATTTCTTTCAGCATTCTTTTTCTTTTTACCCTTTACAAAAATTTTTTCTGAAGTCCAATCTTTCCAATTCTTTTCGATTTCATAAGTAATTAAACTTTTATCATCAAAAAAACGCATTGCAATCTTAGGATATATAGATGAACCACCTGTTGCACTTTTAAATACAGGCATATCAATCTGAGGTTCGTAATCATCTTGATTAAAAAATAAATTAACAGCTCTTAATACATTTGTTTTTCCTACATTGTTTTTTCCACATATGGTAACTAAATTATAATCATCATCAAAATCCAAATCTAAATCCATTAAAGATCTAAAGCGATGTATTTCTATATGAATTATTTTAATCATTTGCTACCTCCTTAATTAAATTTTGTATACCCCCATTCTCCATATCATCAATACTATAAATAGTATCCATAACTTCGAATGTCTCTCTTAAGTTACCTCTGGCACTCTTCCAGCCAATTCCATCTGTAAACCACACAAATGTAAATCCATCTATTGTATCAGCCTCCTGTGAAAGCATCTTATAACTTCGTGCAGTTTCATTAAGTTTAGAACCTCCTCCACCGTAGAAGTTTGTCTCAATAGCATAGATCATCTTGTCAGTCTTAATTACAAAATCAAACCTCTTTGCAGCTTTTCCCTGATTTGAAAGTGCCGACAAATCAATATTCCATTTAGATTCAATATCTTTTAAGTACATCTCTTTAAAGTAATTCTCATTCTTTTTAAAACCTGCTGCCACAATGTACTTCTCAACCAAATCTTCCATTTGATGACCACCACGATTCTTACGCCCATTAGAATCTAAACCAGTTTCAATACCCAATGCATAATCTACTAGATTATTTACAAGATGGTTTGCTATCATATCAAACAATCCTGTTTTTCTCATAAACACCTTGTATTGCTCTACCTCATAGTTCATAGTTTTGAAATTGTATAAAAATGCTCCATCTTCATCCTGTGCGTATATTTCGTTACCCCTGACTGCGAGTAATAATGGTATACATTTTAATGTTTCTGGATATCGTGTCACTATCTTTTCAAACTCATCTTCTATATTCTTTGAGCCAATTAATGAATTCAAAATGTTGAGTTCTACCTTGATTTCATCAACATTCTTATTTACCTTTTTAAAATCTATATAATAATCATAGCTCGAAATACTTGGTCTAAATTTACTGAGCCATTCGTCAAAATTTCTCATATATTATTGCTCCTTTATAGTAATTTCTATTTTGTCATCTAACATTTTCCAAACAGCCTTACAAGGATTGTACGAACCATCTTCTGCAATTAACCCTAATTCTTTATATAATTCAGTTACACCTGCAAGATACCCTCTATTCTTTGCAATTGTTAATTCTTTAGATCCTAAACCATTAATTATTACTGTTACTTTATGCTTATTTTCTGGTAACAAATTGTTTATAGCTTTCGGTAATCGTAATATTCTAGCACGTATATCGTTTGCAGAAATCTGTTTATCTACAATGAGTTTAACCCCCTTATTTTCTTGTTCCGTTGTACCATCTTCATTTACTAAATCGTCAGATTCATCTTTCAAGACATCCATTGCATTTTTACTAAATACAGGCGTAAATACAAACCCAATTTCATTATCAATACAACTTTCAACAAGTGTTTTCCCATCGATAAGAATTATTGGACGCGATGGGTCAGCATCAACAAATTCTTCTGTCTTCTTCGAATAATTGGCTGTTGTAATAAATATTCCCTTGCTACCAGAAGGCATCACCCCTCTAAGTGCTCTCATTTTTTCTATCGGAATTGTAGTTCCCGGTTTATTTCTCTTTGCCTGAACAAAATAATCAACCGCATCTGCTCCATCAAAGCCACCAACCCCATATCTTATTGCTGTTAAATCAATTCCCCCATCTGAAGAACGCTGTGTAACTACAACTTCGTCAAGACCAATTTTTTCAAGATACACTTTTAAAAATTCCTCAAATGCATATCCACTTTCAAAATAGCTATAAAACTGTTCCAAAAAATCATTTATCTTATCATCGGATATCTCAATGTTCTTTCTCATCTTTTGCTACCTTCTCCAATCTTCTCTTAGATATTTCCAAATATTCTTCACTTACATCTATTCCTATAAACTTTCGTCCATATCTCACTGCTTCTACGCCGGTAGTTCCTGAACCACAGAAAGGATCCAAGATGACTTGTCCCTCTTCTGTCGATGCAAGTATTATTCTTTCCAGCAGATATTCCGGCTTCTGTGTAGGATGCTTTCCTTCTGTCTTCTCGGATGGCTTTGTCAATGAGCCTGTCCACACATCCTTCATCTGCTTGCCGCCATTCATTTCTTTCATTTTCTGATAATTAAAAAAATGCCGAGACTTCTTTTCATTCTTCCTTGCCCATAAGATAGTCTCGGTGGAATGTGTGAAGCATCGACATGCTAAGTTTGGTGGTGGATTTGTTTTCTGCCATGTAATATTATTAATTATTTTGAAGCCTTCCTGCTCCAATGCCATACCAATCGAATATATATTGTGTAATGTTCCTGATATCCATATTGTGCCATTTGGCTTTAGTACTTTCTTACATAACCTAATCCACTTTCTGTTAAACTTATGTTTTTCTTCGACACTGGTTCCGCCTTCTGAAAGCTTATCCCATGAGCCTTTATTTACTGAAACCATCTTTCCACCCTGACAGGTAATTCCGTCATTACTTAAAAAATATGGCGGATCCGCAAATATCATATCTACAGATTCCGGTTTCATTTTTGTTAGAATTTTAATTGAATCACCTGCAATCAACTGTGATTCATCAGTCTCAAAGTATAATGGCACTTTTTTAGTAAATAAGTTATCCATTATCTCGACTCCTTTAATAATTGCATATAATCACTTCTTCGCCAACTCTGTTAGATGCATCTGAATTAATCATACGCTTTACGCTTACAACATCTATTTTATAGCCCTTATTACCATATAACTCATTTATCAACTCTGTATTATGATTCGTGAGCATACAGTAGCAGCCTCTGACCGTTAATTCATCATAAAGCTTTGCTAATCGCTTGTGGCTTTCTATATCAAACCCTTCTTTTGTGTAGGATTCAAAGGATGTAGGATTCAAAGGTGCATACGGACTGTCTATAAATACAAAATCACCTTTCTTTGCATTCTTACATGCCTGTTCAAAATCGCCATCTATAATAGTTGCTCCCCTAAGATACTCGGATGTAGCCATAATAACATCTTCATCAACAGAAACTCTTCGACTATTATTATATGGAACATTGAACAATCCCTTGCCATTCACACGATACAATCCATTAAAACAATGCTTATTTATAAATACAAATAACGCTGCCAACTCTACATCATATTCAGACCGCATAAGCTTGTCATTATAATGTTCTCTGATAGAATAATAATACTTTTTCCCATCTTCCCACATATCATCATCCAGCCTATTGACCTCTTTTAGAAAAGCATCAGGTTCATTACATATCGTTCTGTATGTGTTAATCAAAGCTTTATTTATATCGTTAATCAGAGCATTCGCGGGCAGCAGATCAAATATTACAGCACCACCACCTACAAACGGCTCATAGTAATCATTATATTTTTCAGGCATTCTTTCTCTTATCTGCGAAATAAGCTGACGTTTTCCTCCAGCCCACTTCACAAATGGAGCGACACTTGAATTATTCATTTTGATTCCTCTTCTCTAGTCACTAAGTGATAAAATCCAATAAATTTATTATACTTGCTAACATAGAAAATAACAATTAAAACTTTCACTCTAGATATGAATCCCATATACTTACATTACTTCTCAAAGACAAATATATATTCATGTGCCAGAAGCAAAAAACTATTATTCTGTTTTTCCCAGTAACCAGTAGATTTACAATTATACTGCTCTTTTATAATTATTTCTTTGTTGGTAAATCCAGCACGCAAAAAGCACTCCATCATACGAAACCCTAACGGAATAACTTTTCCACATTTTCTTATATCACCAATCATAACAGCACACATTTTCCCCTTTTTTAACACACGATATGCTTCATATGCCACTTTATCCATTGCATCTATGAATGGCTTTACTCCCAGCATGGAAATATCCCCTTCTATGCCTTCGCTGTACTTTATGATATCAGCATATGGTGGGTGAGTGCAGATAAAATCTATATGAGCATCTTTGATAAAATGCAATTCTGCTGCATTTCCCTCTCGTATATATATTTTTGAACTTGTATCACATTGGAATTGTAAATTTGTTTCTGAAATTGAAACTGACTGCGGATTAATATCTATACCTACCGCATTACGACCTAGTAGTTTTGCCTCAACCAGTGTGGTTCCACTACCCATGAATTGATCTAAAATCCAGTCACCTGGTTTAGAATATCGAAGTATCAGATTTCTTGGTACATATGGTGACCAATTTCCCCGATACTTTCCTGAATGCGTTGCCCAACTTCCTCTGTCCGGAAACGACCAGACTGTTGTTGGTTCAAGCTTGAAATTATTTGGTTGTAAACTTATAAGTCATGCCCCCTTCTTCTTGATTTGAATATATCTTAATGTCTCTTGCATTGATGACATACCTAATTTTACCTCTGGTTAGTTAAAAAAGCTATCTCTTTTTCTTTCATAATTTACTAATCCATTTGATAGCACAGCAGTTCTTGCTCAACTATTCATAATTAGACAGAATATCTATCACTTTTGATTTCTCTACATCATGTCCTCCAGCAGCAACCCTTGATTTTATTCTTGCTATATTGATTTGAGGATCTATTGTAAGAACAAATACACACTTAATAAAGTATCATTCTTTCTTAGCTTTTCTTAATATTTCCAGCTTCCATATTATTCATTCCAGTAGATGCAACTATATCATCAGCATTAGTGTATTTGCCAACCTTTTCAAAAAGGTTGTTATTGTGCTCTTTCCTGATCCATTAGGTCCTGCTAAGGCAAGTACCATTGGCTTTCTATTCTGCATATTTTCTATCTCCATTTGCATATTCGATATATGCAGCCTTCTTTTCTTTGTCATAACCTGCTATCGGTTTTTTACAAATTTTAGCCTTGTTTATCACTGCCTTAACTGCTTCAACTGCCCTTCTATCCATCTCACTATCAGATACGCTAAGTATTTCTTTCTAAAATAGTTATTGTATAATATATTATATAGTTAAAACAACAATAATCTTCTTTATTTATTCTACCACAGTTCTCACAAAAAAACACCCCAGAACAAATTCCTGAGGTGTAATATACTTTTCTGAAACAATGTAAAACGTTCTGAGTTGTAAAATCCTATCTCTTAGTTAACGTTTTGATATCCTGAAAAGCCCATAAATAGAGGATTTGTGTATAGCAGTGTTACATATGTGTTGTATGCGATTGACTGCCCACACATTCCCAGAGCTACTCATTACTTTATTAAAGAAAGGACTATCATTATGAAAAAACACTTTGCATACTACAACCAATAAAAGAACAGAATTGACATTGCCTTTGACGACAATGTGCTTCTGTTTATCTCTTGTGCTGAAGCAGAAAAAAATCTCCATACTACACCTAACTCTCAAAGGCTTATTGATAATCTTGCAATTGATGAGCCACTCAAATATGTTGCATTAGCTCTTGGTTATGATTTGCAGGATTGGGCTGATGCTATGGATGAGGATTGGAATTAATATTCCCCTTAATTCATAGCATCTATAACTGTTTAATTCATCAATATTAGTTTTAAAACCATATTCAAAAATACCAAATATATACTCACGAGTAAGACCTTATTATCCAACTGATTATATTTTTGAAATTTTATCTGCACACCATTTACATTTTTTTAGAAACCATGTTATCATATGCATATATATTGGTTGAAACAGTTTCCTTGCTTTCATTCCTCTGCGGCATTACTCCTGACATAATTAACTTCACCTTGATGAATATACAAATTTATTTAGCAATGAAGGGAGTTTACAATATGAGAGTAAATAATTTAGACGTGGTGATAACGTGCATTTGTGGGGTGGTTTAGTCTAGCCACAAAGGTTATAGCATGGAATCTGATTCACATAAATGCACAGAGGGTTCGAATCCCTCTCACCTCATTTTAAAGAGCTGTCAACAACAGCTCTTTTTTCATCTATCACCTATCTACAAAGCATACAATTGAGACTTATCAGTAATCTTACTTTTGATGATCACTAATATAGTATTTCATTATTATATATGTAATTCTGATTTCAATTGATTAGCAAATTTTTTTATTTCTTCATCATCCGTATCTCCTATATTATTTATTATATCAATTGCATTTTTACATTTATGTTTTTTTATAAAATTACATATACTATTTTTTCCTGGATATATAATAACTTTTTCATTTCTTTTAGCTGTATAAACACATAAATTTTGCAATTCAGTTGCACATTCATCAAACTGACATACCTTCAGCTGCTCTATCAATATTTGTTTATCAGAATATACATCATCCCAAAACAGATAACCTTTCATCATTAGAATTTCCATCAACTTTGGCGATATTTGCATATCTATTAATCTTTTTGACTTTTTCAAATTAAACAATGTGGAAAGCATAGAGTTCGCCATATGTTTCTCTGGCATACCCATATACTTATAAACAATCCTTTGATTATGTATTGAAAGAATAATTGTTTCACTATTATCAATTAAAAAGTAAAGTGGCATTCCTTCACAGCCAAGATTCTTTTTAACTAAATCCTTTACTTCATTATAACCTTTTTCCCCTAAGTTTCTAACTTTGATTAAATCTTCATCTGCAAGTCCTAATAACTGATCATACTTTGTTATTCCTACTCGTTTTAAACAATTGCATGTTCTTATAGATAACCCCATAGACACTAAATCATTTGAATCTGATGTTTCAACTATAAAATTATCAACATCATATTTTTCATCTAATGGCTTATCGTATTCTTTAGTTATCATTTCTGGTTTATATATTTTTATATCGTATCTATCACATATTTTGTCTAAATAAACACAAGATTTTACCTCTTTATTTATTATGCTAACCATCTCATTTAACAAATTACACTTAAGCATTTTTAAATATTCATTATTGTTATAACTTTTAGAATAACATTCAACTTTTCCGAGCAGTATCTTGGATCTTGACGGATGACTCAACATCCTTAAAGTTTTTGTCTCAATTTGCTGTATCCTATTGCTGTCTACACCATACATTGATGCAATTTCATCTCTCGAAATCTTTTTACCTGTTTCTAAGCCACTACGCTTCTTTATTATATCAGCCGATCTTTCAGTTAACGTTGGAATCACAATGTCCAACAATTCTTTGCCATTTTCAATTTCTGCTGTGCTTACAGTTATCCCTTCATATTCTGCATGTTCAAACATTTTTAGCAATATCCACTCGTATGGAGTCTGCTCACCTATCTCTATTATATCTTTATATATTCTTAGCACTTTTGTTACTTGATATTTCTTACTATTGATATCCTGTTCCGTATTTTCATTTACATTATCCATAATATATTTATTTCCTTATATCTTTCTTTATTAATATTTAATAATATCCAGCAGATATCTATTATTCCCACATTTTCCCACAATTCTCACATTTATAATTACGATGTAATTTTGAAGAAAAAAATCCCCAAAAAGCAACTGACATCCGTTTATCGCTCCATTTTGCATATCTTACTTGGTATGCCCCACAATATGGGCAGGGATTGTCTAAATATCTTACTGCCCCCGCTGTTAAATGATAATTTGTATCTTTACTACCACTATATGCTATTCTTTTTATTTCTTCTAAACTTCCACTCTCGATAAAAAATGCATTGCATTTACCACATCTTCCATACACCGAAACACTTCCAAATGCTTTATATTCCCATCCTATATTATTAAAGCATCTTCTAGCATTACAATATGGGCATGGATAATTATCAAAAAATTCTTTTTCTGTTATTGTAGCATTACTAAAACTATTCGTTAATACAGGATTTTTTATTTCTTTTAATGCATAAATCTTCTTCATCGCATTTTCATTTGCATATGCATCACGGCATAACCTTTGATTCACAATAAGATATATACTCGAATGTTTTTCTCCTGTATTTTTACACACTGTATCAACTCGTAATAATTCTCCCTCACGAATATATCTCCCTACAAAATCAACCACATCATCTGCACCATTCCCACTATATATTCTCACACTTCCATCTGCCAAAAACCAAATTGGTCTCACATTACTATTAAAATAGCAATATGCTTCAAAATATGTAGTTTCTGGTATGTTACCTAAATACATAGTATCCTTTATATATAAATAATCAGCATATTTTGAATATGATTCTCCAAATGTTTTATCTTCAGTAATAATATTTTCTCCTTCAACTTTGAATGTATCGCTAATATACTCCTCATCCGATTCACTATATACGCTTATAACAATTCCTGCTTTTTCTGATGTATAATAATATTTGTTATATATATTCTCATTATCAAGTGAAATATCATAATATTTAGGTGCTACTGATGTATCAATATAATCAGCATCAGCAAAGTGCATATCATCAAAATCTTCAAAACACTCCGGGCAATAATAACCTTCATTTTTTATAATTGCTCTACAGTTAGGACATTTTAAAAAGTCACTTTTCTTTTCAATTCCCTTTGAAGGAATATTTTCTTCCAAATCTTCATCCAAATAATTATCAGAAGTAAATAAATTTTTTTCAATATAGGTATGTAATTTTTCTACAAAAGTATTTGTTTTTTTGACCACCATCTCTCTATCGATACAATTTGGAGCAAATGATATGCCCAAACTATAATATGTTATATAATAATGACTGCATATGTTTAAATGTTTATGTTTACTTTTGTATTCATCATTACATTTAGTAACAAAGTATATTAATCCATTTGGTATAGAATTTTCTATTTCATCCCTATCAAAACAATCTATTCTTCTCTTCATTTGATCAGTTATTTTTATATCAAGATATTCTTGTATAAACTCAATTTGTTTATCATTAAATTCATTTAGAGACGTTAAATAATAAAGGTATTTTAACAATTCCATTTTTATCATACCATATACGGCGTTTCCTAAATCAACATTTAATCCGTCAATATTCTTTGCAATATACAACAACTCCGCTATTTCATGCTTTAATTTTTTATCCATATGCACTAACTCCATTTAAATATTTTATATACTTTTTGTTTAATACACCGATTTAATCATACTCTCTAAATATTTATTTGTCCATTGAATATTAATTTCATATAACAAAAGCCGAACCCGTCAAATCTCGATGATTACTGATAAATTCGACTTTTAACTAATTTCTATTATTCATGCAATTCTATTTATCATACACCTACCACAACCTCTTCTGCTCCGCTCCAATTCTCAATATCTCCTGCAAATCCCTAGCCATAGCCTCAACATTAGCATCCATCTGTTCAACTGTTCCTGTCCTGTTACCTGCCTTAATCTCCCGCTGCATTAACTCTTTACTATAATATTCCTTAGTTTCCACATTCATATATCCATACACCGAATATGAATATCCATTGCTTTTCTCTATGAATACCGGAGCCATTTCGCCCTTAGATGTTTTCCACCTCATAAGCCTTGAAAACCAGCATAATCCTTCTTTTATCAGTTCTTTAAATGTCTCCAGCAGCTTTCCTATCTCATAAAATATTCCTCTGAATGAGTTTCCTGCTTCTATAATCTTATCTGCTTCAACATGATTAGCATATTCTTCTATTGTCGGAGCGAATAATCTGAATGATGATACAAAAGCATTGATCTTATCAAGCAATTCTACTGCTTCATTTGCTTTGTCCGTCACGCTTGCAATCTCTTGTCTTGCCGATTGAAGTTCTGAACGTTTTTCATTAAGTTCCTTAGCCTGACTACGCTCCAATTCCTTATAAAAAATTTGTGACGCAAACAACTTAGTATCCGCATCATGTACCTGTTCCTGTATCTATTCCAAATGCGCTGTTTCCTGTGCTACTTTATATTCCGCAACTGTCAGATCATGATTACGTCCTTTCGACTTTTCCTTTATTTGTTCTCCAAACCAATCATTGACCTCTTTATTGGCTACCTTCCTTAGCTCGTCCTGCAGCACTCGCTAAAGCACTTCTTTTGTAAACACTTTCCTCTTTGATACCTGCTTGCTAAGTCCCTTTTTATATCCATCTGCTACTGAAACTAACACTATATGCATATGAGGACTATCCTCGTCAAGATGAACTACTGCATTTGCTGTTTTCTTCAAGGATGAAAGAATCATTCATTGCAGAACAAAACTGAACATAATAAAATGCCTTGCACAAGACACCTGATTCCTTGTTATTAATTTGTTTCTATCTTGTTACTAATATACAAAAATTCAGAAAACAGAAAAAAAGAAAAATCCCACAAATCCAAGGAAAACCTTGAATCTGTGGGATTGATTTTTGTTCTTGAATTATCTCTTTGAGAACTGTGGTGCTCTACGAGCTGCTTTGAGACCGTATTTCTTACGTTCTTTCATTCTTGGATCTCTTGTGAGGAATCCTGCTGCCTTAAGTGTTGGTCTGAAATCAGCATCAACTTTAAGGAGTGCTCTTGAAATGCCGTGTCTGATTGCTCCGGCCTGTCCTGTTGTTCCACCACCGTGAACGTTAACTGTAACGTCATATTTATCTGTAGTATCTGTAGCTACAAGTGGCTGTCTAACGATAACCTTTAATGTCTCAAGACCAAAGTACTCATCTATATCTCTCTTATTGATAGTAATCTTACCTGTTCCGGCTGTTACATATACTCTTGCAATACTGCTTTTTCTTCTTCCTGTTCCATAGAACTTTGCGCTAACTGCTTTCTTTGCTGCCATTGTGTTTTCCTCCTTCTAAATTAAAATGTTAATACTTCCGGCTTCTGAGCTTCATGCTTGTGGTCCGGACCAGCGTAAACGTGGAGTTTAGTATACATTTCTCTTCCTAAAGGTCCCTTTGGAAGCATACCCTTAACTGCAGATTCAATAACTCTTTCAGGATGCTTGTTAAGCATTTCTCTGAGAGTTGTCTCCTTAAGGCTTCCTACATACTCTGAATGTCTGTAGTAAACTTTCTGATCAAGCTTCTTACCTGTTACTTTAACTTTTTCTGCGTTGACTACGATTACGTAATCACCTGTGTCCATGCTTGGTGTATATGTTGGCTTATTCTTTCCTCTTAAAACCTTAGCCACCTCTGAAGCAAGACGTCCTAATGTATATCCTGTTGCATCAACTACATACCATTTTCTATCAATTGATGATGCACTAGCCATGAATGTTTTCATTGGTTTACCTCCTTGAGATTATCAAAATCAAATTATTTGTTAGCATCAGCACCTCAGATGTGTCCGTCACCCTTGGCACTATATATTAAAAATGTTTCTCCGGGGCTTGGTGAAACACTTTATTCCTAATGTCGCCACAGTTAAATATTATATTATAGTGGTTAATTTGTGTCAACCGTTTTTTCATAATTTATTTCAACAAGTGCAAGACCCCGCGCAGGAGCTGTAGGTCCCGCAAGTTCACGGTTTTTCCCGTCAATAATTTTGGGGATTTCTGCAGGTTCAAGCTGTCCCTGCCCTACTTTAATCAGTGTACCCGCAATTATTCTTACCATATTATATAAAAAACCGTTTCCTGTGACTCTTATGGTAATAAGCCTGTTATTTTTTTCAACAGAAATACTATATATTTCCCTGATTTTACTCTGAACCTGGCTGCCTACCGAGCAGAACGAGGTAAAATCATGTAATCCGATAAAATAACGGCACGCTTCATTCATTTTTCCGATATCAAGATTTCCGTAGAAAAAATGACTGTAATATCGAACTAAAGGATTTTCAAATTTATCGTTCCATATTTTATATTCATAAGTTTTGCGACATTCTACATGACGTGGGTGAAAATTCTCACTTACCTGCCTGCTCTCCACAACACGGATATCCTCCGGAAGTCTGCTGTTAAGTGCATAGGAAATCTTTTCGGCAGGTATCCTCGTATCCACATCAAACACAGCTACATTTCCGTATGAATGTACTCCTGCGTCCGTCCTGCTTGCTCCGATGATATCTATATCCCGGGCAAAAAGATTTTTACAGGCCTTACACAATACTTCTTCAACTGTAATTGCATTGGGCTGTTTCTGCCAGCCCGAATAGCCGGTGCCGTCATACGCAACACGAAGCATAACTCTCATGTTAATTCTCCTTTATCTTAGGAAATAATTCCAAAGTATTTTTGCGGTAATAATAATTCCAAGATAGACTAAAAGAATGGCATACGCCACAAAATCTTTTCCGGTATATTTAAGAGGTTTCATTTTAGTTCTGCCCTTGCCGCCCCTGTAGCAACGTGCCTCCATGGCAGTTGCAAGATCGTAAGCTCTTCTTATTGCCGATACAAAAAGAGGAATGAGTAAGGGCACTAATGCCTTTGTTTTCTTAAAGATTCCTCCATTATCAAAGTCAGCACCTCTCGCCTGCTGCGCTTTCATTATTTTATCCGCTTCTTCCACGAGAATCGGGATAAATCTAAGGGCGATTGACATCATCATGGCAATTTCGTGAACCGGAAATTTGATTACGTTAAGAAATCTCATTGACTTTTCAAGACCGTCTGTCAGCATATTCGGAGTTGTCGTAAGCGTCATTATTGTTGAACCCATAATGAGGAACACAAGTCTTATTCCCATATATGTAGCCTGTATCAGTCCTTCGTAGGTTATTTTGAGTTTCCAGACTTTTACCAGTACCCGGCCATCCGTTCCAAATATATTGAAAAGAAGGCTGAATGCCATCAATACCATAACCGGCTTTAGTCCTCGCATTATATATTTTACAGGCACTTTTGATATATATATACAGGTAAAAAGAAAAGTTGCGGCAATACAATATACAGCAGGATTTTTTGCCAGAAATAAAGACACAATAAAAACAAGGGTTCCAAAAAGCTTTACTCTCGGATCCAGCTTGTGTATAGGTGATTCTGTTGGATAATACTGTCCTAATGTAATATCTTTTAACATCAGAATATTCCTTTCTCTTGAAGTCTTTCTGTGATTTCTGCTATGCCCTCTTCTATTGTAAGTGCATCGGTTTTAACGTCAAAACCTCTTTTTTTCAAATCATTCATAATATATGTTATCTTAGGTGCCGCAAGTCCGATTTTTTCAAGTTCTTTATAATGTGAAAAAACATTTTGCGGTGTATCATCAAAGGTAAGCCTGCCGTCGTTCATGACAACAATTCTGTCCACATATTTTGCCACGTCCTCCATACTGTGGGACACAAGCACTATGGTATTCTGTGTTTTTTCGTGTACTTCTTTTATCATTCCGAGAATCTCGTCCCTTCCCACAGGGTCAAGTCCCGCCGTTGGTTCATCAAGCACAATATATTCCGGCTTCATAGCCATTACGCCGGCTATTGCAACACGCCTTTTTTGTCCTCCCGACAATTCAAAGGGCGACTGGTAAAAAAGTTCACTGTCAAATCCTACCATTGTCAGTGCTTCAAATGCTCGTAGTTCACATTCTTTTTGTGATAAACCCATATTTTTAGGTCCGAAACACACGTCTTTGAATACTGTTGTTTCAAAAAGCTGGTGTTCAGGGTATTGAAATACGAGCCCGACTTTCTGGCGTAGTTCCTTTTTATTGAAATTTTTTTCCTTGGTATCAAGACCTTCAAAATACATATTTCCTGTTGTCGGTACTAATAATCCATTCAATATCTGCGTCATTGTGGACTTTCCCGAACCGGTATGACCTATAAGCCCTATAAATTCATTTTTCCCGATTACAAGGTTGATATCTTTAAGAGCCTGTTTAATATAGCCTTCGTTCTGTCCGTATACATAACTGACATTATCTAATATAATTGACATACAGCCTCCACTAATTCATCTCTTGTTAAAATATCTTTTGGAATATTATATCCTGCTTTCCTAAGCTCGTATGCCATTGCCGTAGCTACCGGGACATCAAGCCTCAGTTCCCTTATTTCCTCCACATGGGAGAATACCTGCCTTGGAGTTCCCTCCATTGCAATTTTACCTTTATCCATGACAAATATTTTATCTGCTAAAACTGCTTCATCCATATAATGTGTTATAAGGATTACAGTGATTTTTTCAACTTTATTTAATTCAATTATGGCACTCATTACTTCTTTACGTCCCAAAGGGTCAAGCATTGCCGTTGCTTCGTCAAGGACAATACATTTTGGCTTCATTGCAAGAACTCCGGCTATTGCAACCCGCTGTTTCTGTCCTCCGGAAAGTTTATTAGGTGAATACCCTCTGTACATTGTCATATTTACCGATTCTAATGCTTTATTAACTCTTTCCCAGATTTCGTCCGTCGGTACACCGAGATTTTCCGGTCCGAATGCTACATCTTCTTCTACAATTGTAGCTACAATCTGGTTGTCCGGATTTTGAAATACCATGCCTGCAGTCTGTCGCACAGACCACACATTATCTTCCTCCGAAGTACTCATTCCGTCTACGGTCATTTCACCTTCTGTAGGTTTGAGAATTGCATTAATGTGCTTTGCCAGTGTTGATTTACCGGAACCATTATGTCCTAATATGGCAATAAATTGTCCCTGCTCCACATCAAGGCTGACATGGTCAACCGCCTCTGTTACATTTTCCACATTGCCTTCTTCATCCCTTCTGATATAGTCAAATACCAAATCATCAGCTTTAATAATTCCCATTTTTCAACACCTCTTTTCTCTTTCTAAAAGAAAAGAGCAAATGATGCCAAGCACCATCTGCTCTGATATGCATATATCTTCAAAAATTAAACTAACTCAAGAAGAACTTCCATAGCTGCATCACCTTTACGCTGACCAATCTTAACGATTCTTGTGTAACCACCGTTACGTCCAGCATACTTAGGTGCAATTTCGTCAAATAACTTATTTGCGACATCAACTGTCTTTGTATTTCTCTTCTTACCAGAGTTGTCTGTTGGAACATCTGTTACAGTGTAGAGAACTTTCATCATTTCTCTTCTTGCATGTACTCTTGAAGGTAAGTCTTTCTTGATAGTCTTTTCAACACTGTCATATACAGTCTTTTTCTTACCATCAACTACTTCTTTAACTCTCTTACCATCTTTATCTTTACGTGCTACCTTAACAGTAACTGTAACATTCTCAAAGTTATCTTTTTCTTTAACTGCTAATGCAATTAAACCATCAGCAACTTTGCGGATTTCCTTAGCCTTAGCTTCAGTAGTAACAATTTTTCCATTGAAAAGTAAAGCTGTTACCTGGTTTCTGATTAAAGCTTTTCTCTGAGCAGATGTTCTGCCAAGCTTTCTATAACCTGCCATTTGTTGCTTTCCTCCTTGTTATTCTTCACTTGGACTAAGTTCTAATCCAAGTTCTTTTAATTTGGCAAGTACCTCTTCTAATGACTTGCGTCCGAGGTTTCTTACCTTCATCATATCTTCTGCTGTTTTGCTACATAACTCTTCTACAGTATTGATTCCGGCTCTCTTTAAACAGTTGTAAGAACGAACTGAAAGTTCAAGCTCGTCAATGTTAATTGCTCCGGTCTTAACCTTTTCATCTTCCGGCTTCTCAATGAATGTGCCGACAACATCTTTTGTATTATCTGAAAGATCAACGAAAAGATTTAAGTGCTCACAGAGTACCTTTGCTGCAAGGCTGACTGCATCGTCAGGTGCTAATGTACCATTTGTGTATACTTCTAATGTAAGTTTATCAAAATCTGTAACCTGACCTACACGTGTGTTCTGAACTGTCATATTAACACGTTCAACAGGTGTGTAGATAGAGTCTATTGACAATACACCAATTGGAGTATCTTCGTGCTTATTCTTTTCCGCACTTACATATCCTCTGCCGTTAGTAATTGTAAGTTCCATAAATAACTTGCAATCATTTCCACCATTTAATGTAGCTATTGGCAAATCCGGATTCATTATCTCGATATCTGAATCAGTATGAATATCGCCGGCTGTTACAACGCCTTCACGTCCATCACATTCAATGTACGCAATCTTTGGCTCATTTGAATCACTGCTGTTCTTGATAGCAAGATTCTTAATATTCATAATAATATCACTAACATCTTCTTTAACTCCCGGAATAGGACTAAACTCGTGTAAAACGCCATCGATCTTAACCTGACTAACTGCTGAGCCTGGGAGCGATGAAAGCATAATTCTTCTAAGAGAATTGCCAAGTGTTGTACCATATCCTCTTTCAAGAGGTTCTACTACAAATCTTCCATATCTTTTATCTTCAGATATTTCTTCGATTTTAATTGTTGGTTTTTCAAATTCGAACACTAAAAAGTCCCTCCTTTTATGGGTTGTGTCGTATCGAGTCTGTCATATTCTAATGAACCTTATCCATGGCATCATCCGCCATGATTACATCCTATTATTTTGAATATAACTCGACGATAAGCATCTCGTTAACCGGAACATCTATCATATCTCTTGAAGGAGCTGCCTTAACAACGCCCTTGAGATTATCCTGATCTGCATCAAGCCATTCCGGAACAAGTCTTCCGCCTGTTACTTCAAGGATATCTTTATATCTCTGAGAAGACTTAGCCTTCTCCTTAATTTCTATTGAATCACCAACATTTACAAGGTATGAAGGAATGTTTACACATTTTCCATTAACTAATACATGCTTATGATCTACTATCTGTCTAGCTTCTTTTCTTGTTCTGGCTAAACCTAATCTGAAAATAACATTGTCAAGTCTGAGTTCAAGTAATGTCATGAGGTTATCACCTGTCATACCATTCATCTTCTCAGCTCTCTTGAAATAATTTCTGAAAGGTTTCTCAAGAACTCCATATATGAATTTTGCTTTCTGTTTTTCGCGAAGCTGAAGTCCGTATTCACTTACCTTCTTGTTGGCTCTGCCTGATTTTCTGTTTGATTTCTTATCTATTCCTAAATAAACTGGATCAAGTCCAAGTGTTCTGCATCTTTTAAGAACAGGAACTCTATTAACTGCCATACTTTATTACACCTCCTATTAGACTCTTCTACGCTTTGGTGGACGACATCCGTTATGTGGTACCGGAGTAACATCCTTGATGCTTGTAACTTCAAGACCGCATGCCTGAAGTGCACGAATTGCGGCTTCACGACCTGAACCAGGTCCCTTAACCATAACGTCTACTGATTTTAAACCGTGTATTAAAGCTGCCTTAGTTGCAGTTTCTGCTGCCATCTGAGCTGCATAAGGAGTAGATTTCCTTGAACCTCTAAAACCAAGACCACCGGCACTAGCCCATGACAATGCGTTACCTTCTGTATCAGTTATAGTAACGATTGTATTGTTGAATGATGACTGAATATGTGCCTGTCCGCGTTCAACGTTTTTCTTAACACGCTTTTTTGTCACTTTTTTTGTAACTTTAGCCATTTTCTAAACTAACCTCCCTTATGGGTTCCCGTTTATTCATCGGGTATTATTTTTTCTTATTTGCTATTGTTTTCTTAGGACCCTTGCGAGTTCTAGCGTTTGTCTTTGTCTTCTGTCCTCTGACAGGGAGACCTTTTCTGTGACGAATGCCTCTGTAGCATCCAATTTCCTGTAATCTCTTGATATTTAAGGCGATTTCTCTTCTAAGATCACCTTCAACTGTCTGACTTGCGTCAATAACGTCTTTAATTCTGCCTACTTCTTCATCTGTAAGATCCTTAACACGAGTATTAGGGTCTACTTTAGCTTCAGCAAGAATACGATTTGAGCTGACTCTTCCAATACCATAAATATAGGTAAGTCCAATCTCAACACGTTTTTCTCTTGGTAAGTCTACACCAGCGATACGAGCCATGTGCGTTACACCTCCATTATCTCTTAATGTTGTTAATATATTTATTTAAAGTGGCTGACAACTCACCCTGGTGGTTCGCCACTGCAGCCGCAAATTAGCGGGGTTTCCAAACATAAAAAAGCCGGGAATTATCCCTGTCTCTGCTTATGCTTAGGATTTTCGCAGATAATCATTATATTTCCTTTTCTCTTAATGACTTTGCATTTTTCACAAATAGGTTTTACTGATGATCTAACCTTCATGGTAAATCCTCCTTTCCACGAAAAAGCAACTTTTATACCAAAATAAAAGTTGAAAAAAACGTCCGAGTGATAGTATATCACAAGGGTACAACTAATACAAGTAGTATTTTATAAATTTATTTGTCTCTCCAAATGATTCTTCCTTTGGTCAAATCATATGGTGATAACTCAAGTGTTACTTTATCGCCGGGAATTATTCTAATGTAATTCATTCTAAGCTTTCCACTGATGTGTGCCAGAACTTTGTGTCCGTTTTCAAGTTCTACCTGAAACATCGCATTTGGTAGTTTTTCAACTACTGTTCCTTCAATTTCTATTGAATCAACTTTTGACATCTTTTCCTCCTGCTATTTATCTAAGTGAGCCAGATATTTTTTTATAGAATATTTAATATTTTCATTTTGCAGTCTGTTATTCTCAATCATCCAGATTATTTCTTTATCTTCATAATCAACAATCTCAAGATGTTTTAAATTTTTGACTTTGGGATTAGATAACGGTCTGTACTTTCCGTCACTGACTTTTATCACATTTTCTGTTTCTACTATAATATAGTAGGTTCCTTTATCATGTCCGGCTAAAGATCTGCAAATGCTTCCTTTTTTTATATCAGCCATTTCTTCACTTCCTGTCAGATACTATAAGATTGAAAGGATTTCGCATCCTTCTTCAGTTATCAGAATCGTGTTTTCATAATGTGCTGACAAAGAGCCGTCATATGTGACAACTGTCCAATCATCATCCAGCCAACATACTTTATATGTTCCTATATTAATCATAGGTTCAACTGCCAGTGTCATTCCCGCAGCAAGTTTTATGCCTCTTTTTTTCTGAATGAAATTAGGTATGTCAGGATCTTCATGAAGATGTGTGCCAATACCATGACCGCACAAATCCCTGACAACACCATATCCGAGGTCTCCGGCATATTTACCTATTGCATTGGAAATATCGTGTAAATAATTTCCTGCTTTTGCTTGCTCTATGCCGGCAAAAAAACTTTTTTTTGTGTTTTCTATAAGTAGTTCTGCTTCTTTACTGATTTTACCTACTCCATAGGTTCTTGCTGCATCAGAATGATATCCTTTGTAGATAACACCTGCATCAAGACTGACGATGTCGCCTTCTTTTAATATTCTTTTACGGGAAGGTATCCCATGAACAACTTCCTCATTTACTGAAACACAAATTGACGCAGGATATCCGTTATAATTAAGAAAAGAAGGTATACAGGAAAAACTTCTTATAAGTCTCTCGCCTTCTTTATCTATCTCATACGTTGATATTCCCGGTTCTATTATTTTTCCAAGTTCTTCATGAACCAATGCGAGAATCCTTCCGGCTTCACGCATCAGCTCAATCTCACCTGGTGTCTTTATTGTTACAGACATATATTATTCTCCTAAAATTGAGACGATTGATGAAAATACATCTTCCATCGCTTTAGTTCCATCAACTTCATGAAGAACATTTTTAGCTGTATAGTAATCAATAAGAGGCTGTGTCTGCTCATGATATACATTAAGACGATTTTTAACCGTTTCAGGCTTATCATCATCTCTCAATATAAGCTCTGCTCCACATTTATCACAAACGCCATCAACCTTTGTTGGTATATGGACAACATGATATGTAGCACCGCACGCAACACATGCTCTTCTACCTGACATACGGTTAATTATGTTTTCATCAGGAACTTCAACATTAATTGCATAATCAACTTTATCATTGATTGCCGCAAGGGCTGCATCTAATGCTTCTGCCTGCGGAATAGTTCTTGGAAAACCATCCAGAACATAACCGTTTGTGCAGTCATCAGCTTTTATTCTGTCTACTACAAGGTCAACAACAAGTTCATCCGGAACAAGTTCGCCTTTATCCATATATGATTTGGCTTTCTGACCAAGTTCGGTATTATTTTTAATATTTGCCCTGAAAATATCTCCGGTTGAGATATGAGGAATATTGTACTTTGCACATATTTTATCTGCCTGCGTACCTTTTCCTGCTCCAGGAGCACCTAACATGATTATTTTCATATTGCATTCTCCTTTACTCATTTAAGAAGCCTTTATAATCACGAACAACCATCTGTGACTCAATCTGTCTTATCGTTTCAAGTATAACACCGACAATAATGATAATTGACGTTCCACCGAAAGAAACGTTTGCATTAAACAGTCCTGAGAACACAACAGGAATAAGTGCCACTACTGTAAGTCCGATTGCTCCTATAAAGATAATTCTGTTAAGAATTTTTGTTAAGTAATCTGATGTAGCTTTACCCGGTCTTATACCCGGAATAAAACCACCGCTTTTCTTCATATTGTTTGCAATCTCTAATGGATTGAATGTAAGTGATGTATAGAAATATGCAAAAAATACAATAAGTACGATGTATAAAATCACACCTAATGTTAATATCATGTTATTTCTGTTAAACCAGTTATTTGATGATAATGCTCTGATGATTTTACCACCAACTGAGCTGTAGTCAAAATTAGGTTTAACAATCTGCATTATAATGAGTGGGAACGTCATTAAGGACTGGGCAAAAATAACCGGAATAACACCTGCTGTATTTACCTTAAGTGGAATATTTGAAGAATTACCACCATAAGTTCTTCTTCCCTGAACCTTCTTGGAATACTGCACCGGTATTCTGCGTTCGCCACCGCAAAGCAGAACTGTAAACAGTATAGTTCCTACTACTACTGCAAGAATTACAACAATTGCAATTGTTGCATTTAATACACTCTGTCCTTTTACGAAAGACTTGTATAAAGCTACGAAGTCTTCAGGTAAACGAGACACAATGTTGATAACAAGTATAATAGATATACCGTTACCTACGCCTCTTTCTGTGATTCTTTCACCGAGCCACATAAGGAGAGTTGAACCAGCTGTAAGAATTGCTACGATCATAACAGAAACCCTTACTCTTTCAAGAGCTGCCATTGTTGAATAGCCTTCAATAAGACCACTCTTTCCAAATCCTACAACCATCGCAATACTTTCGATTAAAGCAAGTGCTACTGTAACAAATCTTGTGATTGTCTGTATCTTTTTTCTTCCGTCTTCTCCATCTTTCTGCATCTCTTCAAGCTTTGGAATAGCTATTGTAAGAAGCTGAACAATGATGGATGATGTAATATATGGTGTAATACTCAATGCAAACACCGACATCTGAAGTAATGCACCACCTGTGAATGCATTAGCTAATGCTGAGCCATCTCCCTGGAAGATTGATGCCAGCTGATCACGATTTATGCCAGGAATAGGAAGAATACTTCCTATTCTGACAACAATTAACATTATAAAAGTGAAAATAATTCTGTTTCTGATTTCTTTCACTTTGAACGCATTTGCTAATGTTTTAAACATTAAATCACCTCGCAGGTTCCGCCAAGAGCTTCAATCTTTTCCTGAGCCTTTGCACTAAAAGCGTTAGCCTTTACAGTGAGTTTCTTTGTTAACTCGCCGTTTCCAAGAATCTTAACGCCGTCTTTAGGATTCTTAACAATTCCTGATTCAATTAATGAATCAATTGTGATAACTGAACCATCTTCAAAGCTTTCCAAAGCCTTTAAGTTAATTCCTACGATTTCAAGGCTGTTTCTGTTTGTAAAGCCTCTCTTTGGTAATCTTCTATATAATGGCATCTGACCACCTTCAAAGCCTGGTCTTGGTGCTCCTGAACGAGCTTTCTGACCTTTATGTCCCTTGCCGGCTGTTTTACCATTTCCTGAACCGTGTCCACGGCCTCTTCTGAAATTATCACTCTGCTTAGATCCTGCTGCAGGCTGTAAATTTGATAAATCCATTTTTACACCTCCTTATTCAGATATAATGTTTATGCTTCTTCAACCTTAACTAAATGTCTTACCTGTGCAATCATACCTTTTGTTGCATCATTGTTAGGTAATTCAACTGTTTTGTGAAGTTTTGTAAGTCCAAGTGCTTCAACTGTTTTAACATGTTTTGGAACAGCACCAATTGTTGACTTTATTAATGTTACTTTTAACTTATCTGCCATTCTTCGCTACCTCCTTATTTGTAGAGCTCTTCTACAGTCTTACCACGAAGTTTTGCAACTTCTTCCGGAGTCTTTAACTCAGCTAAACCATTAATTGTAGCAAGAACAACGTTCTGTTTATTGTTTGATCCTAATGATTTTGTACGGATGTTTTTGATTCCTGCTAATTCAATTACGCTACGTGCAGGACCGCCGGCGATAACACCGGTTCCTTCTGGAGCCTTCTTTAAAAGTACAGAAGCGCTTCCAAATTTTCCAACATAATCATGTGGAATTGTTCCATTCTCATCTACAGGAACAGAAACAAGTTTCTTAATAGCATCTTCCTTTCCCTTGCGGATTGCTTCAGGAATTTCTATAGCTTTACCAATTCCGGCACCAACGTGTCCGTTTCCGTCTCCGACAACTACAAGTGCAGAGAATCTCATATGACGTCCACCTTTTACTACCTTGGTTACACGCTTGATTGATACTACTTTTTCAGTAATTTCTAATGCGCTAGCATCAATTATTTCATGTCTCATTCGTTTCTCCTCCCTGCTTAGAACTCAAGGCCAGCTTCTCTGGCTGCCTCTGCTAATGCTTTTATTTTGCCCTGATATATGAAACCGCCTCTATCATAGACAACAGTTGAAATTCCGTTTTCGAGCGCTCTCTTAGCAATTACTGTTCCTAAGTAAGCTGCTGCTGCAACGTCATTTGTTTTTTCTAATTCAGCCTTAACAGCTTTTTCTGTTGTTGAAGCTGCAACGAGAGTTTTACCAACTGTATCGTCAATAATCTGAGCGTACATATGATTGTTGCTTCTAAATACTGCAAGTCTTGGTCTTTCAGCTGTTCCGCTGAAACGATTACGAATTTTTCTGTGCTTGTTCATGCGAACTTCAGCTCTTGATTCTTTACTAACCATCTTCGATACACTCCTTTAATTATTTCTTACCAGTCTTACCAACTTTACGTCTGATAACTTCATCAGCATACTTAATACCTTTACCTTTGTAAGGTTCTGGTTCTCTCTTGCTTCTGATTTCAGCTGCATACTGGCCAACTTTTTCTTTATCGATACCTTTTACAATGATTGTAGCCTGATCCGGTACTTCTACTTCAATACCTTCTGGGTCAACCATATCAACCGGATGTGAGTATCCAAGGCTGAGATTTAATGTCTTACCACTCTTCTGAGCTCTGTAACCTACACCGTTTACTTCAAGTTTCTTAGCATAACCTTCTGTTACACCAATAACCATATTATTAATCAATGTTCTTGAAAGACCGTGTAAAGATTTCATTCTCTTTGTTTCATCCGGTCTTGATACGTTGACAACATCGCCGTCAACTTTGATTTCGATTCCTTCAGGTAATACTCTTTCAAGTGTTCCCTTAGGTCCCTTTACAGTCACTTTATTATTTTCTGCTATAGTGACAGTTACACCTGCCGGTATAGCGATAGGCATTCTTCCGATACGTGACATGCCGTTACCTCCTTAATAGTATTGCAGACTTAAAAATCTGCTTATTAGTTAGTTACATTTTCTATCTGATTACCAGATATATGCAAGAACTTCGCCACCAACATTAAGCTTTCTTGCTTCTTTATCAGTAACGATACCCTGATTAGTTGAAATAATTGCTATTCCAAGTCCTCCGAGAACTCTTGGTAATTCATCTTTACTTACATAAAAACGAAGACCGGGTTTAGAAATTCTCTTAAGTCCTGTTATAATCTTTTCGTTCTTGTCTTTTCCATATTTTAATGTAATACGGATATTTTTGAAATTGCCATCTTCAACAAGTTCGTATTTCTGGATGAAGCCTTCTTTATAAAGGATTTCAGCAATAGCATTTTTCATCTTTGAAGCAGGAACATCTACTGTATCATGCTTTGATGTATTCGCATTACGAATTCTTGTAAGCATATCTGCAATTGGATCTGTCATCTGATTCGTCCTCCTATTTATATCATCATCTAACATCGGTAAGACAAACTTAATTGTCTTACCTACGCAATTAGGTTAATCTTACCAACTTGCTTTCTTAACACCAGGGATCTGACCCTTGTATGCTAATTCACGGAAGCAAATTCTGCAAATTCCATATTTTCTCAAATAAGCATGTGGACGTCCACAAATCTTACATCTTGTGTATTCTCTTGTAGAGAATTTTGCAGGACGCTGCTGTTTAATTTTCATCGCGGTCTTAGCCATTGAATTTCCCTCCTAAATTACTTTTTGAACGGCATATTGAATAATCTCAATAATTCACGTGCTTCTTCATCTGTCTTAGCAGTTGTTACAACTATTACATCCATACCTCTGACTTTATCGATTTTATCATATTCGATTTCAGGGAAGATGATCTGTTCCTTAATACCAAGAGCGTAATTTCCTCTTCCATCAAATGATGCTGAGTTAACGCCTCTGAAGTCACGTACACGAGGTAAAGCAAGATTAACGAGACGATCAAGGAACTCGTACATCTTTTCGCCACGGAGTGTTACTTTACATCCGATTGGCATACCCTCTCTGATCTTGAAGTTAGCTACTGAATTCTTAGCCTTAGTAGTAACTACTTTCTGGCCAGTGATTGTCTCAAGTTCTTTAACTGCTGTTTCAAGAACCTTTGAGTTATCTTTAGCTTCTCCAACACCCATATTTATAACGATTTTATCAAGCTTTGGTACTTCCATTATGTTTTTGTATCCAAATTTCTTTACCATAGCATCTACTATTTCACTTTTATATAAGTCTTTGAGCCTGCTCATCGTTACAGACCTCCTTTCCTAAATTAGTCTATAACCTCACCGGTAGATTTAGCGATACGAACTTTCTTATCTCCTTCAATCTTGAAACCGACTCTGGTTGTTTTTCCATTGTGTACATACATAAGGTTTGAAATATCAATTGGAGCTTCCTGATGTACGATTCCACCATTCTGATTCTGTGCACTTGGTTTTGTGTGCTTTGTAATCATATTTACGCCTTCAACGATTGCTTTATGATTCTTAGCATCAATAGAAGTTACTTTGCCTTCTTTGTCTTTATCTTTACCGGCGATAACTCTTACGAGGTCACCTTTTTTAATCTTCATTGTTGACACAGTAACACCTCCTTATAATACTTCCGGAGCTAATGAAACAATCTTCATAAACTGTTTGTCTCTTAACTCTCTTGCTACTGGTCCAAAGATACGTGTTCCTTTAGGGGTCTTGTCATCTTTAATTATTACAGCAGCATTTTCATCAAATTTAATATATGATCCGTCTTTACGACGAGCGCCTTTTACTGAACGTACAACTACGGCCTTTACTACATCGCCCTTCTTAACAACACCGCCTGGTGTTGCATCTTTAACAGAAGCAACGATAACATCGCCGATATTTGCATATCTTCTTGTAGATCCACCCATAACTCTGATGCAAAGAAGTTCTTTTGCACCTGTGTTATCAGCGACCTTAAGTCTTGTCTCTTGCTGAATCATGCAGGTAATCCTCCTTCAAATATTAGATAAAAATTACTCAGCTCTGCTGATAAGTTCAACAAATCTCCATCTCTTATTCTTTGATAAAGGTCTTGTTTCCATAACCTTTACAATATCACCGATCTGGCATTCGTTATTCTCATCATGTGCCTGTAACTTATAAGTTCTCTTAACGATCTTGTTGTAAAGAGGATGTTTTACATGGTCCTCAACTGCAACTACGATTGTCTTATCCATCTTATTGCTTACGACCTTACCGGTACGTGTTTTTCTTAAATTTCTTTCTTCCACAACAAATTCCTCCTTCCCGGATTATTGAGCTGTCTTTTCAGCTATAACTGTCTGAATTCTTGCAATATTCTTACGAACATCTTTGATTCTGCTTGTATTATCCAGCTGATTTGTTGCGTTCTGGAATCTTAAATTGAAAAGCTCCTTTTTAGCAGCTACTAATTCTTCATTTAATTCTGCAGGAGTCTTTCCTTTTAACTCTTCTACATACTTATTAATTTTCACTGTTGTCACCGCCTTCTAACTGTGCACGAGAAACTATCTTACATCTAAGAGGAAGTTTGTGCATTGCAAGACGTAATGCTTCTCTGGCTACTTCTTCAGGTACTCCAGCGATTTCAAACATTACACGTCCTGGTTTAACTACTGCTACCCAATATTCTACTGAACCTTTTCCTTTACCCATTCTGACACCTAATGGCTTATGAGTATAAGGCTTATCAGGGAATAATTTAATCCATACTTTACCACCACGCTTGATGTATCTTGTCATGGCGATACGGGCTGCTTCTATCTGTCTTGAAGACACCCACTTTGGTTCAAGAGCGACAATACCGTATTCACCGTATACGATTTTATTGCCTCTTGTTGCTTTTCCGGCCATTGAGCCACGGAACTGCTTACGATGTTTAACTCTCTTAGGTAATAACATTACTGTTCGCTCCCTTCCTTAACTGATTTTGTTGGAAGAACTTCACCCTTGTAGATCCATACTTTAACGCCAACTTTTCCGTATGTTGTATCTGCTTCTGCAAATCCATATTCGATGTCAGCACGTAATGTCTGAAGAGGAATTGTTCCTTCACTGTAAAATTCTGTACGAGCCATATCTGCTCCGCCAAGACGTCCTGAAACTGATGTCTTAATACCTTTAACACCTGCTGTCTTCATTGTTCTTGACATAACTGACTTCATAGCTCTTCTGAAAGAAACACGGTTTTCAAGCTGGAGTGCAATGTTTTCAGCTACAAGCTGAGCATCTCCGTCCGGTCTCTTAATTTCTTTAATATCAATTGATACTTTCTTTGTAGTAAGTTTCTGAATCTTAGCTTTAAGCTTTTCAATATCAGCTCCACCCTTGCCGATAACAACACCTGGTTTTGCTGTATAAATGAACACTTTCACTCTGTCAGAAGCTCTTTCTATTTCAATCTTTGAAATGCCGGCACTGTAAAGTTCTTTCTTTACAAATTTTCTGATGTTGTAATCTTCTACAAGATTATCAGAAAAATCTGCCTCAGCATACCACTTTGAGTCCCAGTCTTTGATAACACCGACTCTCATGCCATGAGGATTTACTTTCTGTCCCATGTGTGTTCTCCTTTCTACTTTTCGTTAAGCACGATTGTGATATTGCTCATTCTCTTCTCGATTCTGTAAGCTCTACCCTGTGCTCTAGGTCTGACTCTCTTCATGATTGGGCCTTCGCCTGCGTAACATTCTTCAATGTAAAGGTTTTCAGCCTTCATGCCGTTGTTGTTCTCAGCATTAGCAATTGCTGATTTTAAAAGTTTCTCTATAACTGTTGAAGCATATCTTGGGTTATATGAAACAATAGCAAGTGCTGTTGTAACATCTTTTCCTCTGATTGCATCTAAAACAAAGCATGCCTTCTGTACAGACACTCTTGCGTAAGAAACCTTAGCAGATGGTCTTGTATCTTTATTGGCATTTCTCTCTCTTTTAATCTGGGATCTATGTCCTTTAGCCATGGATTAAACCTCCTTCCGAATCTGTTAATTAACGAGATTTTTTCTCGTCTTTTCCATGTCCTCTAAATGTTCTTGTGGCAACAAATTCGCCAAGCTTGTGTCCAACCATATCTTCTGTAATATATACAGGAACATGCTTTCTGCCATCATGAACTGCAATTGTATGTGATACCATCTGAGGATAGATTGTTGAACGACGTGACCATGTCTTAATAACTGACTTATCACCTGCTGCGTTCATAGCGTCTACTTTCTTAAGTAAGCTCTCATCTGCAAATGGTCCTTTTTTTAATGAACGTGCCATCTTTTGACCTCCTTAACTATTTGATGCTTTTACCGTCTCTTCTTCTTACGATAAGCTTGTTAGAAGATTTATTCTTCTTTCTGGTCTTGAGACCAAGTGCTGGTTTACCCCATGGTGTCATAGGTCCTGAACGTCCTACCGGAGCTCTACCTTCACCACCACCATGTGGATGGTCATTAGGGTTCATAACAGAACCACGTACTGTTGGGCGGATACCCATGTGACGGATACGTCCTGCTTTACCATAGTTGATGAGGTTGTGTTCTACGTTACCTACTGCACCAACTGTTGCACGGCAGATAATTGGAACCATTCTCATTTCGCCTGATGGAAGTCTTAACGTAGCGTACTTACCTTCCTTAGCCATAAGCTGGGCACTTGTACCTGCTGTACGAACAAGCTGTCCGCCTCTGCCTGGGTAAAGCTCAATGTTATGGATTTCTGTACCTACAGGAATATTTTCAAGTGGTAAGCAGTTACCTACTCTGATTTCTGCTGTTGCACCATTCATAACTGTCATTCCGTCAGTTAATCCCTGTGGTGCGATAATATATGCTTTTTCGCCGTCTGCGTAGCAGATTAATGCGATATTTGCTGTTCTGTTTGGATCGTATTCGATACCGATTACTTTTGCAGGAATACCGTCTTTATTTCTCTTAAAGTCGATAAGTCTGTATTTCTGTCTGTTTCCACCGCCATGGTGTCTTACAGTGATTTTACCCTGATTGTTACGACCAGAATTTTTCTTCTTTGAAGCAAGAAGTGATTTCTCAGGTGTCTTCTTTGTGATTTCAGAGAAGTCTGAGCCAGTCATATTTCTTCTGGAAGGGGTATATGGGTTATAAGTCTTAATTCCCATTTTTGTTTCTCCTTTCGATGTTTCAAGTTACACACGGCGCAATATTTTCATCACTCTTTCTGCGCCGGACTTCACCGTCAGAGCGGATACTCTGAAGTGGTCTTCAAATTAAAGACCTGCGAAGATTTCAATATCAGCACTGTCCTCAGTAAGCTGTACAATTGCTTTCTTCTTAGCTGCTGTCTTACCGAAAGTCATTCCTCTTCTGCGAGTCTTGCCTTCTAAGTTCATTGTGTTGACGTTTGCTACTTTTGTTCCTTCAAACATCTTCTCAACAGCTTCTTTAATCTGAGTCTTATTTGCTTCCGGATGAACAAGGAATGTGTATTTCTTAGCGCTCATGTCTTCCATACTCTTCTCTGTAATTACCGGTTTAAGGATTACATCATAATACTGTACGTTTGCCATTATGCATACACCTCCTCAATCTTTGAGATTACATCCTTAGCTACAACCATCTTGTCATATTTTAAGATGTCGTAAACATTAATTGTGTTAGTAAATGCTGTCTTAACACCAGGAATATTTCTTGATGATAATGTTACATTCTTGTTGTCATCATCAGTTACTACTAATGCTTTCTTAACTTCAAGATTCTTTAAAACATTTACCATATTCTTTGTCTTGATTTCATCAAAGCTGAGTCCGTCAACTACGATGAATTTGTTCTCAGCTACTTTAGTAGTAAGAACTGATTTAAGAGCAAGATTCTTTTCTTTCTTGTTCATCTTGAAAGAATAATCTCTTGGCTTTGGTGCGAATACAATTCCGCCACCTGTCCACTGTGGAGATCTTGTAGAACCCTGTCTTGCATGACCTGTTCCCTTCTGTCTCCATGGCTTTCTTCCGCCACCGCTGACTTCTGAACGGGTCTTTGCACTCTGAGTGCCCTGTCTCTTATTAGCAAGCTGGAGCACAACTGCCTGATGTACAAGGTGAGTATTAACTTCAACACCGAATACAGCATCGTTAAGTTCCATATCTCCAACTACTTTGCCTTCAATATTGTAAACAGATACTTTTGCCATCTGTGTGGTCCTCCTTCCTTAAAATCCGATTACTTACCGGATTTTACTGTCTCTTTTAATGTTACTAAAGATTTCTTAGGTCCAGGTACTGCACCTTTTACTAAGATTAAGTTATTCTCTACGTCAACTTTTACTATTTCAAGATTCTGAACTGTAATCTTCTTAGCACCCATATGACCAGGCATTCCTTTTCCTTTGAATACACGGCTTGGATCTGATGAAGAACCGTTTGAACCCTGATGACGATGGAATTTAGAACCATGAGCCATAGGTCCTCTGTGCTGACCATGTCTCTTAATTGCGCCCTGGAAACCTTTTCCCTTTGCAATTGCTGTTGCATCAAGCTTATCGCCTGCTGCGAAGATGTCAGCTTTGATTTCGTCTGCTACTGTATAATCAGCTGCATTTTCAAATCTGAATTCTCTTACATATCTCTTGTAAGATACTCCAGCCTTGTCAAAGTGACCTTTTTCAGCCTTTGTTACTCCATGTCTGTTTCTGATTTCTTTGCTGCCGTTTTTGTCAACATTAACGATTTTTTCTTTCTTGTCAACAAAACCAACCTGAACTGCTGCATAGCCATCATTCTCAACTGTCTTAACCTGTGTTACTACACAAGGTCCGGCCTGCAATACAGTTACTGGAACAAGAACTCCGTCTTCATTGAAGATCTGGGTCATTCCAATTTTTGTAGCTAAAATTGCTTTCTTCATTAATAAATTCCTCCTGTTTAAATCTACAGCGGTTCTCATTTACGAGAACATCCTAGAAAGTTAAATATAAGTGGAACTATCTGTTGCTTCTATATTAAACCATTCAGGACTTTCCTACTTTGCTTTGTGAAGACTTATTTGTTTTTCATTTTGATGTCGATGTAAACACCGGCTGGCATTTCTAATCTTGTTAATGCATCTCTTGTCTTCTGTGATGGCTCGATGATATCGATTAATCTCTTATGTGTTCTCTGCTCAAACTGTTCTCTTGAATCTTTGTACTTATGAACAGCTCTGAGAATTGTAACTACTTCCTTCTTAGTTGGAAGAGGTACCGGACCACTCACCTGAGATCCTGTCTTCTTAACAGTCTCGATAATTTTCTTAGCTGACTGATCAACCATCTGATGATCGTAAGCTTTAAGTGTAATTCTCATTACTTGACTTGCCATAAAAAAAGCCGCCTCCTTTTCGTACTTTTGAAAATGATACGTTGTTATCTCGTATCTCAGTACAACAAGTGGTGACTGTACACATCCCCGCGTGTGTCGCATCTGACTGATCAAAAAAGAAGTGGAAAAACCTTCTTCTATAATGCAACCTCAAACGGTCATCTCTGCCATGTGCAGATGGTAAGTTGTACAGTGACTTGTCGTCAGTTTCCTAACTTGACATTCGCTCCACGGAAAACCTGTCTTACGACAGCAACCTCACGCTTCACAGCTATCATGTCACAGCAATGATTAGTATATAGTAGATACAGAAAAAAATCAATTATTTTTATTGCACTTTTTTTAATACAATAGAAAAAATATTGTTTTTCTTTCCACATTACTTTATTATATCATATAGGTGGTTCGGTTGCATCATACGAATCACTATATAATATAGAAGAAGCAGGATTATAATTTATGTGGATAGCAGATAAATGGAAAGATTACGAAGTCATTGATACCTCATCGGGAGAGAAACTTGAGAGGTGGGGGGATTACATTCTCGTCCGTCCCGACCCTCAGGTAATATGGAACACTGACAAGAACGATAGCAGATGGAAAAAACATAACGGACATTACCACCGCAGTAATAAGGGCGGGGGCGAATGGGAATTTTTTAACCTTCCTGAACAATGGTCCATTAATTACAGGGAACTGGAATTTAACCTCAAGCCTTTTTCTTTTAAACACACAGGGCTTTTCCCTGAGCAGGCTGTAAACTGGGACTGGTTTTCTGATAAAATCAAGAATGCCGGAAGGCCTGTTAAGGTGCTTAACCTTTTTGCATATACGGGAGGTGCCACACTTGCTGCTGCCGCTGCCGGTGCAAGCGTAACCCATGTTGACGCTTCCAAGGGCATGGTTATGTGGGCAAAAGAAAATGCCGCATCCTCAGGACTTTCAGAAGCTCCGATACGCTGGCTTGTGGATGACTGTGTGAAATTTGTTGAGCGTGAAATCCGCCGGGGCAACCACTATGACGGAATTATTATGGATCCGCCTTCTTATGGAAGAGGACCTAAGGGTGAGATATGGAAAATTGAAGAAAGTATTTTCCCATTCGTTGAACTATGTGAAAAGCTTTTATCGGATGACCCGCTTTTCTTCCTTATTAATTCATATACAACCGGACTTGCACCCGCAGTTCTTACTTATATGATAGGAACCGCAATCTGTAAAAACCACGGCGGTCATGTTGAATCCGACGAAATCGGACTTCCTGTAACATCAACGGGACTTGTGCTGCCTTGTGGTGCAAGCGGAAGATGGTGCAGATAACCATCAATATAAAAGGAGAGCAAACCGCTCTCCTTTATTTATTAATTATTGCTGTCCATTCCTTTTGCATATTTTTTCATAAGAAAATCTGCAATGCATTTTGGCCAGTATCTTCTGTATATTCTTATATCATCATTGTATCTGCTGTTGTCCGCAATATTTTCAGTTGTTCCCGATTCCGCATGTATTCTATGTCCTACAAGAGGTTCACCGATATATACGAACCGGCCCTTTTTTCTTGCAAGCCTTGACCATGCGTCCCAGTCAAAAGAATTTTTAAAGTCATGGCTGAACTGGAAACCCTCACATTTATCCATTGCAAAGGTCACGGAAGGACAGCATATTGGATTACCCAGTGACAATACCCGGTTTCTGATGAAACGGCTGCTCTTTGACATCTTAAAACCGATATTCATAAGACGTTTTATTTTTAACAGCTTATTCTTGTATACTTTGCCTTCTTTTCTTATCTCATAATAATCGGTAAACAGAATAATGTCCTTACCGGGTTTCATGCGCTTCTTTATATTTTCCACATACCAGGGTTCATACACATCATCCTGATGACAGAGAGTAATATAATCGGCTTTGAAATTTCTGAGGGCATAATTGAAATTATGCTGTGCCCTGTTTCCGTCTTGATGGGAAAATACCTTTATGCCGTATTTAGCTGCTATTTTGTCAATAAAATCATTAGGTGTGGATGTGCATATCACAATATCCGCTGTAACAGTCTGGTTAAGCAATGACAAAAGACATTCCTCAAGATACTCGCTTTCTTTGTATGCACAAAGTACCAAAAGATGGTTAATTCTGCTCATCCTTCTTCTCCTTCTCCTCAAGTTCTTTTTCAAGAATTGCTACTCTTTGTGTCAAAAGTGTGATAGTCGCTGAATGTTTGCTTATTGCCACAGTCAGTACATATATTATAAACAATGCAATGCAGAAGCCGCATATAAAAAGCATATTCATAGGAGAGGCAATTCCCACTAACCACGCAACCCTGTCAAGAATCACAGGGAAACAGGTAAGTATTATACATACCAGTATAAAAAGCATCCACGGAAGGCAGAATTTAAAATCCAGCTTTTTCTTATTTATATGAAATATCATAAGCGCAAAAACAAGAATTAATGCTGCAAGTATTATAATCTGTATTCTGGTACTCATTATCATCTCTCCTTTCTGTCTACGCTCTTCATTTTTTCTGTAAAAATGGCAAGTGTCACTTTAATCATATAATATATTGAGCCAAAAAATTTAATTGAGGAACTTCCGCCCTGTCTCTCTCTCATTATAACCGGAATTTCCTTAACTTTTTTATGAAGTTTCAGAACATGGACCACACTCTCAGGTTCCGGATAATCCTTAGGATAACTTTCATCAAATTCTGCAATAAGTGACCTGTTAATCATCCTGAGTCCGGATGTGGGATCCGTAATTTTCGTTCCTGTAAGGAGCTTTATAAGCCCGGTAAAATAGCCGATTCCCACCCGCCTTATTTTTGATGACTGAAAACCTTCTTTTTCAAGGAAACGTGAACCTATAACCATATCTGCATGTTCATTGATAATTGCATCCGCCATTTTCCCAAGAAATGCAGGGTCATGCTGCCCATCAGCATCAACTTGTACAGCAATATCATATCCTTTTAATCTCGCATATTTATAACCGGTCTGTACCGCACCGCCAATTCCCAGATTTGCCGGCAGATTAATCACATTAAAACCGTGTTCTTTGCATATCCTGCCGGTATCATCGGTGGAACAGTCATTAATTATGACATAATCAAAGTCAGGAGCCTTTTTTTGTATGTCTTCAATAGTTCTGACAATGTTTTCACTTTCATTATAAGCCGGTATGATAATAAGTTTTTTCATAGCTTGTACCATTGCAATTCCTATATAATCATCCCTGTGAATAATGCGACAGGAATTGTATTGTTCTCTCTTCCCTTGGATTTTCTATAACCTGTACAGGGTCACCCTGTTCAACAATATATCCGTTATCCATAAAAATAATTTTATCTGCCACATCTCTGGCAAAAGTCATTTCATGGGTTACAATAATCATAGTTGTATCTTTATCCGCAAGTTCTTTAATAACCTTAAGGACTTCCCCCGTAAGCTCAGGGTCAAGTGCCGATGTAGGCTCATCGAAACAAAGAATATCAGGATGAAGTGCAAGTGCCCTCGCAATTGCAACTCTCTGACACTGTCCTCCCGAAAGCTGGTGAGGATAATTATCCATTCTATCAGCAAGCCCCATCTGGCCCAGAAGTTCCTCTGCTTCTTTCCTTATCTCCGAAAGTATTGCCTTTTTATTGGATTTATAATCAGGCTGTTCCTTTGCCAAAAGCTGTCTTGCAAGCATAACATTCTCAATCGCTGTATATTGCGGAAAAAGATTAAAAGACTGAAATACAAGTCCGAAATGAAGTCTGTTTTTTCTCATAGCGGAATCCTTAAGCTTTACTCCCGACTTGCTGTCAAAAATCACTTCATCGTTAACCTTAATTATTCCCGAATCAGCTCTTTCAAGGAAATTCAGGCATCTGAGCAATGTTGTCTTGCCGCTTCCGGAAGAACCGATAATCGATAATACCTGACCTTTTTCAAGTGTAAAACTGATGTCTTTAAGTACCTCTGTATTTTCAAAAGATTTTTCTATGTGTTCTACTTCTAATATGGGCATGGTATTCCTCCTATTTAAAATACTGAAGTTTCTTCTCAAGTCTGCCTAAAAGAATAGTAAGCAATCCTACAAAAACAAGATAGTAAACCGCTGTAAAGAATAATGGCCATATTGCACCGTAAATTCCCTGTGAGCCCTTCATAAATGCCTGTCCGGCCCAGATAATCTCCTGCAATGCAATGATTCTTGCGAGGGATGTATCCTTGACAAGGGTAATAATTTCATTGGACATAGGAGGCACAATTCTCTTAATCATCTGTTTAAGCTTAACTTTAAAGAAAATCTGGCTTTTTTTCATACCAAGCACAAGACCTGCTTCGTCCTGTCCCACCGGTATCGACTCAATCCCGCCCCTGTATATTTCAGAAAAATAACATGCGTAGTTAATTATAAATGCAACCGCTGCTGCCATAAACCTTCCTGATTCTCCGCCTCCCCACACAGGGTTATTAAGCACAAGTCCCGGAAAATAAAAGATAATAAGCAGCTGTATCATAAGCGGAGTACCGCGGATTATCCATACAAATATTTTAGTTATATATTTTAAAGGTGGAAATTTAGAAGTTGAGCCAAATGTAATGATAAGTCCAAGGGGAATGGCTCCTATAAGTGTCACTATAAATAATTTTAATGTCTGTAAAAATCCTGTGTTAAGTGCTTTAACAACCACAGGAAACTGTTTTGCGAATAATTCCATTATTATGTTCCTCTGTTAAGAAAGAAAAAGAGTGTGGAGCTCCACACTCTTAATGTCTTTAAATTTACTGTTCAATAAGTGCAGCCTGCACGCCATATTTCTCAGCGCATGTCTTCATGCTGCCGTCATCATAGCTTGCTTTAAAAAATTTATTTAATTCTTCTGCAAGGTCAGAACCTTTTCTGAAGCCTACGCCGTATTTCTCGTCGTTCAAACCTACTGTATATGTAAGGTTCTCGTAAGAAGTTCCTTCTCCTACCATTGCTGCAGCCATAAGTGAATCAATAATTGCCGCATCCGATGTTCCGCCTGCAACTTCCATAAGTGCGTCTGACTGTGCTGTTACCTCTGTAACCTTAAGTCCGAGTTCATTTGCCACTTCATTGCCTGCACTCTTTGATTCAACAGCATAAGTCCATCCAAGGTCTTTAAGGCTGTCCTTATCTTTTATTTTATCAGCATTTTCTTTTTTTACAATAACAATCTGCTGATTATTGCAATATGGCTTTGTACATTCCATTGCTGAAACAACATCTTCTGTTAATGTCATTCCGTTCCATACACAGTCAATTGTCTTGCCTTTAAGTTCCATAAGCTTATTATCCCATGTAATCTCTACAAATTCAACCTTTACGCCAAGGCTTTCTGCAAATGCTGCAGCCATATCAGCGTCAAAGCCAATCCAGTTGCCGTTGTCATCTTTGTAATCCATTGGTGCAAAGTCTGTAATGCCGACAACAAGTGTTCCCTTGTTCTTAACATACTCAAGGTCGCTTTCGCTGCTTCCTGCCGATGTCTTATCTGACTTACCGCATGCTGCTAAAGATAAGGCAAGTACACCTGCCAAAATCATTGCTAAAAACTTCTTCATAATTGTTTCCTCCTGTAATTCATATTTACTTATGTGAAATACCTTAACATATTACCACTCTATCACGATAAAGTCAATAAAATACCCGATTGATAAATGGTTTTTACTGCCATTTCGAGATTTTCTTCATTGACAAAGGAGTAATTGATTATAAATACATGCTCTGAGTCATTAGAAGTTTCCTTATAATACTGTGACAATGCGGTTACTTTTATACCATTTTGCTGCAGCTTAAGGACAACCTCACTGTCCGGAAGAGTTGTTTTTATTTTCATAAGAAAATGGAGTCCGGAGTCCTTTTCCGATATCTCCACATGTGATGACAATGGGCTTCTTTCTATTATGTTTAAAAGTCTGTCCCTCTTATTAAGATAATACTTCTGCATCCTGTTGATATGTTTTTCAAAATAGCCTTTGTTAATAAACTCTGCCAGTGTATACTGTTCAAAATTTGACACCGTGCATGAGTAAAAAGACATTTTTTTGTAATATTTCTCCGCAAGGCTTTGGGGCAGAACCATATAACTCACCCTGATTGTGGATGAAAGTGTCTTGGTAAAAGTATTTATGTATATAACTTTATCCTGTACATCCATGGTCTGCAGTGCCGGAATCGGATGTCTGTCAAAACGGAATTCGCTGTCATATTCATCTTCTATTATGTAGCGTTTATCAGAGGACGCAGCCCATCCTAACAATTCATATCTTCTGCTGACAGGCATTATTATTCCCGTGGGGAAATGGTGTGACGGTGAAATATGTATAATATCTATATTCTTTTTTTCCAGTTCATCTATAATAATTCCGTTGGAATCCATATCCACATAGCCGCAATCAACGCTATGGCTCTTATATATCTGATATATCTTGCCGTATCCCGGATTCTCCACACCGTACTTAAGATTAAATCCAAGAAGTTCAATTAACTGTCCATACAGATACTCCGTTCCTGCACCGATTATTATCTGCTCCGGCATAACTGTCATATTTCGGAACTCCTTCAGATGGTTTGCTATTGCTTTCCTGAGTGGGATAATCCCGCCGCAGGGCGGATTCGTTAGAAGCTCTGCCTGATTGTTGGTAAGCAGCTCCCTCGTTATCTTTGCCCATATAGAAAAAGGAAAATGTTCCGCTCTGGTCTGGTTACTGGTAAAATCTGCAAAATATACGCTTTCTCCCGATGTCAGCTTTACATTATCCATGGTTATATTTCCGGCTTCAACAGGGGAGGGATTGACCTCTGACACAAAAAAACCTTTTTTAGGCACGGAATAAATATATCCTTCCGCAATTAATTGTTCATAAGCATTTTCCACGGTAATAACACTTATGTTCAGATTGCGTGCAAGATTACGCTTTGACGGAAGTTTCTCCCCCGCCTTAAGAATCCTTTGTATTATATCATTTTTAATACATTTATATAGGTATATGTACAAACAATCTGACCCTATATTGTCAAAAGAATATGTAAGCATTAGTAGTTTCCCTCCAAATCTGACCTTTTTGAATATATGTTTTTTGAATATTTTCATATATCCAGAAATCATTATAATTGCAAATAGTTAATAAAACAACAAAAATCTTGGAGGTATCAGAATGGCTGAAAACAGATACAAATTAAATAAAGAACTTGCCCAGATGTTAAAGGGCGGCGTCATCATGGACGTTACAACTCCTGAGCAGGCTAAAATCGCAGAAGCAGCAGGTGCATGTGCTGTAATGGCACTTGAGAGAATTCCCGCCGATATCCGTGCTGCCGGCGGTGTATCACGTATGAGCGACCCAAAAATGATTAAAGGAATCCAGAACGCCGTTTCTATTCCTGTTATGGCAAAGTGCCGTATCGGTCATTTTGTTGAGGCACAGCTTCTTGAAGCTATTGAAATTGACTACATCGATGAAAGCGAAGTTCTTTCTCCTGCTGATGATGTATACCATATTGATAAAACCAGATTCAAAGTGCCTTTTGTATGCGGTGCAAAGGACCTTGGCGAAGCACTCCGTCGTATCAGTGAAGGCGCATCAATGATTCGTACAAAGGGTGAACCGGGTACAGGTGATGTTGTCCAGGCAGTACGTCATATGCGTATGATGAACAGCGAAATTAACAAAATCAAAGCTATGCGCGAAGATGAACTTTTTGAGGAAGCTAAAGTATTAAGAGTTCCTTATGATTTAGTTGTATATGTACACGATAATGGAAGACTTCCTGTTGTAAACTTTGCAGCCGGCGGTGTTGCAACTCCTGCCGATGCAGCTCTTATGATGCAGCTCGGTGCCGAAGGTGTATTCGTAGGCTCAGGTATTTTCAAATCAGGCAATCCTGAAAAGAGAGCCAATGCGATTGTTAAAGCTGTAACAAACTACACGGATGCAAGCCTCATCGCTTCTCTTTCAGAGGATCTTGGCGAAGCTATGGTTGGTATTAACGAACAGGAAATTGAACTTTTAATGGCAGAAAGAGGAAAATAATATGACTATTGGTGTGCTTGCCGTTCAGGGAGCTTTTGCAGAGCATATAAAAAGACTTAAAGAACTGGGAATTGATTCTGTAGAGCTTAGGAAAAAAGATGATTTGGACAAACCTTTTGATGGTATTATTCTTCCCGGCGGCGAAAGCACCGTTCAGGGTAAATTATTAAAAGAGCTGGATATGTTTGATACTCTTAAAAATATGATTAAGAACGAGGTTCCCGTTCTTGCCACCTGTGCAGGACTGATTCTTTTAGCCGAAAAGCTTGAAAATGACAGTCATACATATTTTGGCACATTACCCGTTTCAGTTAAGCGTAACGCCTACGGAAGACAGCTTGGCAGTTTCTTTACAGAGGAAGATTTCAAAGGTATCGGAAAGATTCCAATGACTTTTATCCGTGCCCCTTACATAGATAGCAGCAGTGATGATGTTGATATTCTCGCAAAAGAAAACAACCATACCATTGCCGTCAGGTATAAAAATCAACTGGCAATGTCTTTCCACCCTGAACTTGATAATGATACAAGGATACATGAATATTTTGTTGATATGATTAAAGGATGTTAGATTATTCTACCATCCTTTATTTCAATTATGCGGTCGCAGGATTCAGCAATATCCTTGTCATGTGTAATAATGATAACCGTTGTTCCCTTTTCATTCATCTTCCTTAATAAGGCAATTATATCTGAAGATGTCTTTTCATCAAGGGCACCCGTAGGTTCGTCTGCAAGCAGAATTTTAGGTTCCATTATCATAGCTCTGGCAATTGCAACACGCTGTTTCTGCCCTCCCGAAAGCTTACTGACTTCTTTATCATAAATCATTTCCATACCAACTTCTTTGAGTAAGTCAATAGCTCTTTCTTTTTCGATTTTACGGTTTACCTTTTTCTTTGAAAAATCAAAAGGCAGTAACACATTATCAATTACCGTATATTTTTCCAGTAATGCAAAATCCTGCATTACAATACCTATATTTTTGTTCCTTATCTGTGCACGTTTTCTGTCATTATATTCCGCTACATTAACACCGTCTATAAGATATTCTCCGCTGTCATAATTATCAATACAGCCGAGTATGTGCATCAGCGTTGATTTTCCCGCACCTGATTTTCCTATAATAGCCACAAACTCTCCGTCATTTATCTTAAGGCTTACATCATCAAGGGCTTTTAATTGGTTCGGTTTTCCTTTGTTATATGTTTTTGTCAGATTTTTAATTTCTATCATATAGTGTTCTCTCCCTAATTTTTTTGTGCAACAAGTTGAAAAGATGTTTTCCTCATATTAAGCAATCTACACATCAGATATGTACATATTGCAACTAATGCGGCATATATTATTATCATATACATCAACTCATTCGTTATCAGGAAATTAATATTACCAAAAATCTTAAACTTCATCTGCAGTTTTCCTATACTATAGAACAATATCATTCCGATTATCAGGTCAAATATAACTTCAATCGTAAAAGGCATTGCTGCTTTTCTGTTATTCATTCCCAATATCTGGATTACTCCGAATGTTTTCTTATCATTACTCAATTTGATAAGTAATATCGAATCTATACAGACTGTCATCATTAACAAAATAATTATGGCTATCGGAATATTTTTTCCATTTTCCCTTGCATATATTTTGTCTGAATTTGATACAAACCCATTTTCGGTTAAATTAATGACGCCATTTACACCCGAAAACATTTCCATTCCTTCTTCAACAAGTTCACTTGCATATTCATCAAACTGCACCGAATCCATATCATCCATATTTATCAGGACATTTCTGTAAAAATAATCACCATCAGCGGTTTTTTCAATCTTTGAAAATTCGCTCTCCGGAATAATCATGAGAAGTCCGTTTTCATTATAATAATAGCTGTCATACATTTGCGTATAGTTTACCTCCGCTATTCGTTCAAATCCTCCGTATATACTCATAAGCGTCTGGTTATCAGAGATAATTCCTGCTATCTTATATTTAACTGAATAAGGATGCTCCTCATTCAGGGAATATGCCGTTCTTATATCACCCTTTTTAGCTCCAAAACTGTTTTTTGAAACATATACATTAATATACTCATCATTGTTGCCATCTATTTTTCTTTTTCCCGAATCCAGCTGCAGATTTAATTCTTTTATTAATTTATCAGGATAAACAACTACCTGATATGCTTCCCTTCCATCAATTATATTTACCTGGCTTTCATCATACAATGTTGTTGATTTAAATGACATGGCTTTTCTGCCTGCTGTCAATTCATCATATCTATCCTTATTACACACGGAGATATAGACCATATTGTCTCCCGAATATCTGTTGACAATGTCATATAAGACTTTCTCTCTGTTAATCTGGCTCAAAAAAATTCCTGAACTACACATTGTCAATGCGAGAATCAAAATAAATACAATATGAAAAAAAATATTATATACATAATCTTTTCGTATAAATCTAATCATTATTTGTTCTCCTTAACAGTTCTTTAAGTTCAACACGATTACATACGAATACAACTGCCGATGTCAGCACGATTATGCAGCCATATACAACCGCTCCGGTGAGTATATATGTTCTGGCACTAAATATATTGTAGTTATTACCATATATACGATAAAATATGTTTTCAAAAACCAGATGCATCAACGTCATTCCAATACATATAGTCAATGCACTTATAACCGCTATTTCTGTCATATTAATCTTAAATCTTTTAAGCTTGCTTGCCCCGACTATGCCCATAACGATTAATTCCTTACGTCTGTTTTTGATAAGATACCAATATAACATACCCGTATTGACAGCGATTGTTATTCCCACTATTACAGATATAAAAATAATTGTTTTGATCGACACCAGTGTTTCTCCGTCACGGATATTAAAGTCCGGAACATATACCCTGTCTCCCAGTTTGCTTTCAAAATTATTTTTGATTGCTTTATAATCTTTTACACTTGGCAGGTCCTCAAAATTAAATATTGTCATTAATGCACCCGCTTCATCACCGATTACATTAATTGTTGTACTGACCTTATTGTGCAGAACATCGCCACCTTCTATTCCTATGATGGTATACTCTTCGCCCAATATTTTAATCTTATCACCTAATTTGTAATCACTGCCGGCAACAACAACTTTACTGTTTTCTGTATAATCCTGCTTTTCAAAATAGCGCCCCGATATAATATTCCTGTTCTCTTCTATCGGTTCTGCATTCATAAATTCACCGTTACTATATCCTGAATAAATATTGACGGGATACTCCAGATCTGTCAGCGCCATAGTATATACATACGATAAATCTGCTTCCACTTCTGCGCATGTTGTCCTAATTAATTCCTTTATCTCACCGATTGTGACACCTTCAAAGCTTAAATCAATATATTTATTATCAATGTCAAGTTCCTGTTTTCGTCCGTTAAATTCGGCAAATACTCCATACAGAAAAATTAAGCAAACCATCCCTATTATCTGTGACAAAACCAGGACAACATATATAATTTTATGTGCTTTCATTGAATTTTTTAATAGTTTAAACAAGGAAATCTATCCTCCCCTCTTATTTTTATCTATAGTATTTCACTTTGATAATTTATAACCGTCCTAATTTCTTTAGTTCCTGTTTTTTATGGTATCATACCCTTACTTCAATTTCAATATAAATGTCGCTGGCGGTCAATTTTCATATTATTATGTTCATTTTACCTATTATTTTTGCCCGTCTTCCATCGTAGTACTATGAAAGTTCCGACGTTTTCAAATTTCCTCATACATCTCAAATCGCTCGGATACCTAAAAAGCCTTGATAATAGCACTACATAGTACTCTATCAGGAGGAGAATATGGCATACTATTTACGGCAGGATAAAAAGAAAAAAGCAGCCTCGCTCAAGAAATATCGAAAGCTTTGGATATGTCTGCGATCTCATTTCCAATGAGATTCCAGTTTTGAGATATGAAAAGCGGCTGCCGTTTCCGACAGCCGACCTTGGGTTAAATATTTGATTTTACTTTACGCTGTACTTTTTCTTTCTGCCGTAAACGGTTGTTACGGTTACTGCACCGCCGCTGGCGAACAACAGGGCGATCCACAATGTGAGATTGCTGTTGTCTCCGGTCTGAGGCAAAGTAGTTGCATTGCTGCTCGGTTTATTGTTATTACCAGTGTTGCCGCCAGCGCTTGTGTTGTTGTCACTCGGAAGCTTTGCCGTTACAGTTTGCTCCTTGGTGATTTCCTGTGTTGCTTTGGCATCCTTGTAATACTTGTTGCAGCCGTCACAGTACCAGTATTCGATATTGCCCTCAGAAGTCTTTGTTGCCGCCTTTGCATCTATGTGCTTCAGGTCGGTATGATTATCCGGAGCAATGCTTGTTTTTTCGCTCACGACTTTTCCGCACTTATAGCAGGTACGAAGAACCTCCCCTTCTTTGGCGCAGGTAGCATTTTCCTTAGTGACATCAAATTCCAGATTATAATCGTGAGTTTCGTGATAGCAGGCTTTAAAGGTGATATTCAAGTCCTTTGTAACATTCGGAATAGAAAAGACAACAGGTTTTCCGTATCCATCAAAGGAATAAGTGAAATCTGTCCCCAGTTTCAAGCTTTTTCCGTCTTTAACTTCAACGAACAATTCATTAAATGTAAGTCCCCATTGCTCCGTGCCAATATAATATTTTTCATTGGCAAGGTAAAGGTTAATACTGAAATCCTTACCTTTTTTCAATTTGTAGGTCGTATTCTCCAACGGAGCAAACCCTGTCGTATCCGCAAAGGTTATAAGGCAAAATGTGGCTTCCTTTTCAAATGCTGCATAGAAGGTCTGGCTTTCTACTATTGTTCCCAAGGAAAGCGGATGCTGTGAGTTCTTATTTGTTGACCAGCCGGTAAAAGTATAATTATAATCCTCATCTTCGATGGCAGGTTCATCACCCTTGAATTCAATCTTTGTATCATAATAGCCTTTATAACTATACAGAGTCTCGCTTCCATCATATGATTTAAAAGTAATATCATATTGATCTCTTGCGTAGTAGAGAGAAAGCTGCAGTTTACCGTCTCCCGTTATCGTACCGCTATTAGATGATTTAGTCGTGTCAAACGAAAAACCATTTTTTATATATGCGGAATCTGGTACGGTTGCAGTTGTATCCGTTGCACCGATTTCAATCTTGATTCTATCAGGAGTTTCCTGATACTGCCCATTTTTGTCCATATAATAGATGTTTACAGTGTATGGGGTATTACCATTTGCTTTCCATTTTGCTGTATATGATTGATTTCCAACAGTTCCTTTTGTAATCGTGACGGTAGAATATACATCCGATGTACCGCCTACTCCCCAACCGATAAAATCGTATCCCGGTTTTGTTGGAGTAGGAAGTGTAAAATTGTCACTTTCAACATTGAAGAGCGAATATGATATGCCACTGTCATGTTTGATGATTTCCGGTGTGGTAATATCATCAGAAAATACTCCGCCATCCAGATAATAATACACATATTGCTGTTTTGGCTGCCAGTGTGCCGTCAGTGTTATATTGGACTGCCAGTTTGTCATAATATCCAGGTATTTTGACGGCGTTTGACTGCTATCTTTATCACATGTCCAGCCGATAAAATCGTAGTTGTCTCGCTCCAGATTGCTATTCAATGTATCAAATGGTTCGTCAAATCCAATCTTATAGTACGGTGTGGCATCGTTTGTCTTGTAATAATATGAGTAAATACTTTCATCGGGTGTGTTTTTCCAATGCCCACCATTTAAATCATAAGTAATAGTATACCTAGTTGATGTTGAGGGAGTGGTTTCTCCTTCTTTTACAACTGTTCCATCCCCGGAGGACTTTTCTTTCAAAGCGCCGATAAGCCTATCCGGCACACCGTTTCCACACACAATTTTTCCGGTATTTACTACACCGGAAACGTTAAAATTACTAATATCGGATAAATATAATGTGCCGGTGTTAACAAAAGAATCTTCCAAGCCCAAGTTGTAACAGCCACTGATTCTTGCCGTTCCGTTATTTTGGAAAGAGCAGCCGGAACTGACACCAAATGTTGAATTGGAACCGGCAAATGTAAATTCACTGTTATTTACAAAGCTTGCCTGATAACCAAGTGTAAAGCCATTTGAAATATTAACTGTCCCATTGTTTGTGAAGGTTTCATTCCCATACCAGCACCACATTTCAAATGAAGTATCTGTGTATGTTTCGCCGGAATTGATTGTTTTGCCATAATAGAGCGTCGATGCACTCACCGAAATTGGCAGAGCCGTAAAGATCATCAACATTACCATTATGAACGGTAGTATTCTTTTTCTCATAAAAGCCTCCTGTGTTTTATTTTTATTTTTTAGGATAATTGTTGTAGCCCGTATTATCCCTTCCTTTTCGCAAGCTGCATCAGTCCTTTTTTCGCAGCCTCGATCTGCGGCAGGAACAACGCCCTCTCATTAAATATCATATAGTTGTTCAACGCCAAAATAGACAGGTGGACATATGGTTCCACTTCCTCTTTGGTGCAGCCGAGAATCTCGGCAATCCGCTCTGTGTAGTAAGGGTAACGTCCCGCCAATTGGACCAGATACGGCTTTGCCTTCTCTCCGTATTTCTGGGACACGCATACACTGACCAGAAAACGCATAACCGGGGACAGCTTATCCGCAAGAGTGCCGAGATGGTCCACCATATTGGCAACATCCTTGATATCTTCAAGGGCAATGCTGAACGCACTCTGTTCAATACGGAAAATCGCTTCTTCGGCACATGCCAGAACCATTTCTTCTTTTGTATCGAAGTAATAATAGATACCACCGTTTTGCAGATTGTTTGCGTTGCAGAGATCTGTGGTGGTCGTTACCGTCAACCCTTTTTCAATAAAGCAGTCAAGGCATATACTGATGATTTCCTTCGTCCTCTTAGTCTTCTTTGATGTTTTCAAAACAAAAAACCTCCTTTCCCACCGAATATAATCTATCATGATGTATGATAGCATACCCCCCTCTGATAAATCAAGTACTTTCTTGAAAAATAATATGAATGTAATATGAATTCCGCACAAAATCTTTTGAGCTTCTTCGACTGTACACAAAACTTTATGACTTATTGATTACTTGTACTCTTACCTATCAAAGCATCACATCATCACAAAACACTCTTTTTCATGGCTAAAATTCTTCTTTTGCAAAATAATGAAATTT
>ULWD01020189.1_pt1 | contig 56909 bp, 57 predicted proteins | sample 1960011 | NCBI WGS metagenome assembly ULWD01 (sample SAMEA4835803, study PRJEB28245) | human gut metagenome | biome: gut microbiome; material: fecal sample | place: Denmark | collected 2008 | reverse complement strand
AATAAAATTTTTTAAGACATTTTCAAAAATGATTGACAATTTTTACTGGTGGAACTTCATATTCAACCTTGAAAAATTTAAAGTTGTCTAATTTATTTTCTTCAAGACAATCCATATATGTGTCCAATTCCTCTAAATTTTTACATGCTGTGATAATAGCCGGATTTAAATTATATTTAAAAGTTACTTCTATAGCTACATCTAATGCTTCCGAAAATGTAGCATTTTCTCTTTCTCTCATTAAATGGTATGCTTCTTTAAATCTTGAAAAAGCTGAATTTTTATATTTATCTAATGATACTACGTACTTTTCATTAATTATATCCTGATATGTTTTATATTTTTTTGAATTTTTTTTCAAGATTTTATCTAAATCTGAAATTTTATATGGTAAAAACACTTTATTTTGAATTTCTGAAATTTTGAGAATATTATTATCTTCTGAAACTTTTTTTTCATTTAAATCTTCGTTAATTGTTTCATTTTCAATATTTTCCAAATTGTTAATACTTTCTGTATTCACAACCGTTTTATTATCATTTTCAATTTGCGATTTTATATTATCTTCACTTTCTTTATTCTCATCATTAATTGCATTTGAGTCTTCAATTCCTTTTTCATCAGTTTCACTTAGCTTTTCATTAATTTCTATATCTTCTTTATCTTCCTTATCAGTTAAATCTTTTTCTTCATTATTCTCTATAATTTCTTCATTCACTTCATTTATTTTTTCATTATCTTCTATATTACTTGCAAATTCATTAACTAAATTCTCTGATACTATAGAATTAGATATTAATTTAAAAAGATATTCATATACATCTGATAAAAGTTTTTCATATGTTACATTTGTTTCTTCTATAAGAGTTTGTTTTTCAGTATAAAACATATAAAAATAATTTATATCTTTGATTAAGTTCTCATCTTTTTTTGATTCTTCATTATATTTTTCTATTTTTTCTACAATGTCTTTAGAATTACTTAACATTTTTGCTAAACTTTCTATATAATCATTAATTCTATCTAGATTATTTTTTATATTTTCAATTATAGAAAGAAGTGTTTGAGTATTATCTGAACTTATTGCCTCTATTTTTATATTAGCAATTTCATCTAGTATTTGTGTTAAATTTCTTTTTTTGGCGTATTGTACTTCAAGTGCCTCTTCTATATTTTGGCTTGTCTTGATTATATATTTATATAAATCACTTTGTTTATTTATTTCTTCTAAAAATAACATTTTTATCACCTCTAAAACTATAAATATTTAAAATTTTCAAATTTGTATTTAATATCTGTATAATTTGCTGGCAACAAATTTAGTTATATAATTCTTTATATATTTCATAGTCTCTTAATATTTTTCTTACATAATTGTTTGTTTCTTTATATGGAATATTTTCTACATTACTTCCATCTTCTAAAAGAATAGATTTTTCTACCCATTTGTCAACATTTCCACTCCCCGCATTATATGCAGCTAGAGCTAACTCTATATTCGAGTATCTATTTAATAAAATAGAAATATATTTTGTTCCAATCATAATATTACACTCAGGCTCCAGTAATTTTTTCTCATCAATTTCTATGTTCAAAGTTTTGGCAACATCTAGTGCTGTTGTATACATAATTTGCATCAATCCTTTTGCCTCTTTATTAGAAACTGCTTCTTCATTAAATTTACTTTCTGCCTTTATTATTGCATATATTAGATTTGGATCAACTCCAAACTCTTCTGAATATCTTTCAACATATTCTTGATAATCTCTTATGTATATCTTCATTAGTATTTGTTTTCGTATATTTTTATAATTTAAAATTGATACAACTATTCCTATTAATACGGCAAAAATAATAATCTTTTTTAATAGTTTTGTCAATTAAATTCCTCATTTCAAATAATTTTATTTTTCTAATTTTTCTTTTACAATTTCATTTATAGTTCTTCCATCAGCACTTGCACCTATTTTTGCTTTAGCTTCTTTCATTACAAGTCCCATATCTTTCATTGATGTAGCACCTAAATCACTTATTATATTTTCAACAATAATTGTGATTTCTTCCTTACTTAATTGTTTAGGTAGATACTTTTCTAAAATTTTAATTTCTTGGTTTGTCTGTTCAATTAAATCTTGTCTTTCAGCTTTTTCAAAATCTTTCAATGCATCTTTTTTACCTTTCACACTTTTTGCAATTATGTCGATAATAGTTTCATCTTCAACTTCAATTCCCTTATCTTTTTCTATTTGTAAAATAGCTGCTCTTACCATTTGAACAGTATTTTTCTTAATTGTATCTTTTTCTTTCATAGCATTTTTCAAATCATTCATTAATTCTTCTTTTAACATTTTATTACCTTCCTTCTGCAAATATTTTACTATAACATATTATAAAATTCAAGAAAATTAAAAAAAAATCGCAAAATTATTAGCCCTATCATTTAATATATTAATATTTATAAATAAAATCACTTATGAACCATATTTTTTATTATAATTATTAACATATTAAATATTAGGACTAACTCTCCAAAAACAAATAACATTTCTTTATTCTTATCTTCTTTTTAATACTTTTAATCTAGTAAATTCTTCTCGGTCTCTTTCCTCTAATATATTTGTAATCTCATGTTCTAATTTTTCATCATTTGGAATAATAATATCTTGAAGTGCATTAGATCTCTTTTGTACACTTTTTATACTCTCTTCTAATCTTATTTCAGTATTTTCTAATTCGGCAAGTCTAATCATCTTTTCTTTAATCTTGTTGAATATTAATATACACTCATCTACAGAAGATGTAGTACCAAAAAGCCCATAATTTAATTTCACTTCATTTTTTTCATATACAATTGAAGGAATTTCCACTCCCATAATTGTTTTATACTTTATATTAATATTTTCTTCTACCTGAATATCTTCAGATATATTAATTAATTCATCTAAACCCACATCAATGCTCGCATATTTTAATTTTAATGTTGCATTTTCTATTAATTCATTTAATTCCATACGCAATTCGTTTAGTTCATTTTTTATTTTATCCTTTTCAACTGTTAAAATAAATTTCTTTTTTTCTAATAAATCATGACCTTGTTTAGATAATCTTATTTTTTCTTTTAAACGCATTAAATTATTTTTTGTTGGCAATGTACTTGTATCCAATTTATTACTTCCTTTTTACTTTTTTTATTTCTATTTTATTATAGATTTATCGATTTTATCCCACTCTTCTTCCGGCAAAATTTTTAAAACATCCCATGCTAAATCTAATGTTTGATTTATAGTTCTTGATTCCATTATTTCTTGATTAATAAATCTTTCTTCAAATGCTTTACCAAATTCTATATACTTTTTATCTAAATCTGATAAATCCGATTCACCCAAAACTTTAGCTAATGCTCTAACATCTTGAACCTTTGAATACGATGAAAATAGCTGATCAGCTAGTCCTCTATGATCTTCTCTTGTGTATTCTTTTCCGATTCCGTCTTTCATAAGCCTTGATAAAGAATCTAATATGTTTATTGGAGGATTAATTCCTCTTTTGTATAAATCTTTTGAAAGAACTATTTGTCCCTCTGTAATATATCCTGTCATATCAGGAATAGGATGTGAAATATCATCATTAGGCATTGTAAGAATAGGAATTTGCGTAATAGACCCTTTTCTTCCTTTTATTTTTCCAGCTCTTTCATATATTGATGCTAAGTCACTATATAAGTAACCAGGGTATCCTTTTCTACTTGGAATCTCACCTTTTAATGTTGAAATTTCCCTTAAACTTTCCGCATATGCTGTCATATCTGTTAATACTACTAAAACTTGCATATCTAGATCAAATGCTAAATATTCTGCACATGTTAATGCAACTTTTGGTGTTAGAATTCTTTCTACTGATGGATCATTAGAAAGATTTTGAAAAGTTACAACTTTTGATAAAATACCATTTTCCTCAAAGCTTTTTCTAAAAAATTCTGCTGTTTCATATTCAGCCCCCATTAACCCAAAAACAATTGCAAAATTTTCATCATCTTTTATATTTGCCTGTCTTATTATTTTTTCTGCAAGTTCATTATGATTTATTCCACTTCCTGAAAAAATGGGTAACTTTTGGCCTCTTATTAATGTAATTAATCCATCTATTGCTGAAATTCCTGTTTCAATAAAATTTCTAGGATACTCTCTAGAAATAGGATTTATGGCCTTTCCATTTATATCTCTTTTTATTTCTGAATTAATTGGTCCTAATCCATCTATTGGGTTTCCTGCACCATCAAAAAACCTTCCAAGCATGTCTTTAGAAAGACTTAATTCAAGCGGTCTTCCTTTTAACACACTTCTTACTCCTTTTGCATTCATGCCACTAGTTCCCTCATATACTTGAATTACTGAAATATCATCACCTAATGCAATAACATTTCCAATCCTTTTTTCCCCATTTTGTAAGATAAGTTCTACTTGTTCATTAAATGATAATTCTTTAGGTGTTCTTATACATACTAAAGGTCCATTTATTTGCTCTAACCCTGTATATTCTATTTTCAACCTTATCACTTCCTAACTCTAAGACTAAATATGCATTTCATATTCTTCTTCTATTTTTCTGAATTCACTTTTTATTCTTTTATTTAAAGCTTTAAACTTTTCCATTTCACTTTCTTCATTTCCAATATCAAATTTAATTTTTACATATTCTTCAAAAAAACCAGCTTGTTTTATTCTTGATATAGGAATCGACTCTTTTATAAGTCTATTTGCTGTATCATAAAGTATCAAAGCAGTTTCCATCATTTTGAATTGTTTAATAAGAGGTACTGATGTGTCTACTTTATTAAATGCACTTTGTTGTAAAAAGCCTACTCTAATTGCTTTACTTATCTCAAGAATTAACTTTTTGTTGTCTGACAAAACATCTTGTCCAACTACCTTAGCAATTTCTAGTAATTCCTTTTCTTCTTCAAGAATTTTTATAATTCTTCCTCTATATTCATTGAACTTTGGATTTACATTTTTTTCATACCAATCTTCCAATTTAGGAACATATTCACTATAACTAATATTCCAATCAACAGCTGGATAATGTCTTGAATATGCAAGTTCTCTATTCAAAGCCCAAAATACATGGACAAATCTTTTTGTATTTTGGGTTACAGGTTCTGAAAAGTCTGATCCCTGTGGTGAAACTGCTCCTATTATAGAAACTGTCCCTATTTTTCCGTTAAAATTTTCTGTTTTTCCTGCTCTTCCATAAAATTCTGAAAGTCTAGATGGTAAATAAGATGGAAAGCCTTCCTCTGCTGGCATTTCTTCAAGTCTTCCCGATATTTCACGAAGGGCTTCAGCCCATCTCGATGTTGAATCAGCCATTATTGCAACATTATACCCCATATCCTTAAAATATTCTGCAATTGTAATACCTGTATAAATTGATGCTTCTCTTGCTGCTACAGGCATATTTGAAGTATTAGCAATTAATATAGTTCTTTCCATAAGCGGTCTTCCAGTTCTAGGGTCTGTAAGTTTTGGAAATTCCTCCAAAACATCGGTCATTTCATTGCCTCTTTCTCCACATCCAATATAAACTATAATATCAGCATCACACCATTTTGCAAGTTGATGTTGTAACATTGTTTTTCCTGTACCAAACCCACCAGGAATCATTGCCGTTCCACCTTTTGTTAACGGAAATATTGAGTCAATAACTCTTTGTCCTGTATAAAGAAGTTCGTTTGCTTCTAGTCTATTTTTATATGGCCTTTGAATTCTTATAGGCCATTTTTGAACCATATTTAAATTTATTATTTCATTTCCTACATTTACTTTTGCTATTGTATCATACGCTCCATACTCTGAATTATTTGCAATCTCAACAACTTCACCTTTAATCCCATATGGTACCATTATTTTATTTACTATACTATTAGTTTCTTGTACTTCTCCAATTATATCTCCAAAAGAAATTTTATCTCCAACATTAACTTTAGCTATAAAATTCCACTTTTTTTCTTTACTTATTGCATCAATTATGCAACCTCTTTCAATAAAATCTCCTGTTTTCTCTTTTAATTCACTCAATGGTCTTAATATTCCATCAAATATATTTCCAATAAGTCCTGGTCCCAATGAAAGTGCTAAAGGTGCCATAGTAGATTCAACTTTTTCTCCAATTTTAAGTCCACTTGTTTCTTCATAGACTTGTATTACAGCCATATCTTTATCTATCTTAATTACTTCTCCTAATAAATTTAAATTTCCTACATATACCATATCATGCATTGCAAAATCCTTCTCTCCTTTTGCAATAACAACAGGTCCATTTATTGAAATAATTCTTTTAAATTCTTCCATTATAGTTTTTCCTTTCGATTAAAAGATTTGATTATTTAATTCTTCTAATATAGTATTATTTACTACAATATTTTTCTTCTCATCTTTGCAAACTGATCCACCTATATTTTCATTATCAATTTCTAGAATATTACAATTAAATTTTTGTTTAATATCCATTTCAAATCTTTCTTTATCTCTTTTAGTAATAAATATTGTTATATTTTCTAAATTGTTATCATTTATTTTTTTCAAACATTCGTCAATGTTATTTAATAAATAAGTTTTATACTCATCTTTACAAATAAAATCATTAATTCTATTTATCACTTCATTTTTTACATCATTTTGAAATTCTTGTTTCTTTAATAGAATAATTTTTTTAGCATTTGTATTTAATTCGAAAATTTTTGAATTAAGATTATGTTCTAATTTTATAATATTTCTTTCATATTCTTTTCTTTTAGAATTTTCATATTCTTCTACTTCTTGTCTTATATCCTCTTTTATTGTTAAATTTATTTGATTTTCCATATTATTTGCTTCATTTTTTGCCATATTATTGCAACTCTCAGCAAATTTTCTCAATTTTTCATCGATATTTTTCATTTTCTAATAGATATTGATTAAATCAACATCCTTCCTCCTTTGCTCTTAATAAATTTAAAATAATATTAATTTGTTTTTGATGATAAATTAACAATTAAAGGAAACTTATTTTTTCTTCTAAATTCATTAATTTCTTTTTGAGACTTTTGGTAAAGACTATCTGTTACAATTATTATTCCTATATTACTATCTTTTGCAATTTCTTCTATTTTTTTTAAAAGATTATCATCTTTTAGAATTTTACAATCAATACCCGAAAGTCTAAAACCAACTGCAAACTCAATTTTTTCACATATACCAACTATCTTCAATTTTTTATTCTAATCCTTTTAAAATTTATTTAGTTTTTGCGGGACTTACCTATAACCCAAAATAATTTTATTAAGCTTGATTTAATATCATTATTGAGATTATTAATCCATAAATTGCAATACCCTCTGCTAACCCAGCAAATATAATTGTTTTACCCAATAGCCCTGGATTTTCACTTATTGCTCCAACAGCACTTGATGCAACTAAAGCAACAGCTATACCTGCACCTAAACAAGCTAATCCTGTTGATAAAGCTGCCGCTATCATAGCTATACCTTTATTATTATTTGATTCTTTTTTCTCAGATGCATCATTTTCTGCTTTTACATTTTTTTCAACAGTTGGTTGAACCGTTGTTTCTACTTCATTTTCTCCATTTTTATTTTCAGAACTTAAAGAATTTGAAAATACCTCATTTACTGAATTTGTATTTTGGTTATTATTTTTTGACTTTGACGTTGTATTTACTGCATAAACTCCATTTGCTATAAAAATAACTAATAATATACTTACTAATAAAATTTTCTTATAAATTCTTTTCATTTTCAATCACATTCCTTTTCTTTTTGTTTATTTTTATCAAAATATTTAAATTTGATTTCTTTATCTTAATTTCTATATTTCAGATTTTAAAGGTTTATAAGGTCTTCCGTCACCTTGATAAAATCTACTAAATAGTTCATAATATTCTAGTCTTAAAACTTGAATTGCTACAATTAATCCTTCTAAAACAATAACTACAATATTTCCTATTATAGCAATTGCTATATTTCCAGCACCACTTGCCATATTAGATAAAATGTACACAGCCATACATAAACCAACATGGTTTATTGCGAAAGCAGACAATCTCACAAAAGATATTGTGTTACTTGCAACAGATAGTAACATTTCAATAATCTCGAAAATCTTTTCAACTAAAGATCCTTTTTCTTCTTTTTTTTTCTTTACTATAATTTTTTCTAAATTCTCCTTAAACATTATAATCAAAAGTAATATTACTAGAATACTTGCTAATATTCCAAATGATACAATCATTTTTCCTTTTAAGAAATAATAAATAACTGCTAATAAAATTGTTAAGTAAAAAATTAGTCCTGCTAATCCATTTTCACTAAAGAATATTTTTTTAATATCCTTATTTTTTATTCCATTCTTTATATTTATAATCATTGCAATTAATATAAGAATTGCTCCAAAACTTATTCCAGCAATTAACATAGTTGTAATGTTTTCCATTGGACTAATTAACAAACTTGGAATTATTCCCTCTTTTCCAAAAATACTTCCATATAAAAATCCAAATATTATTGCAGAAATTCCTCCTGCTGTTAGTATTGGCCCTATTGAATTTTTCTTTTTACTTAGTATTAATCCAATTATAGCTATGCATAGCCCTTGTCCTACATCTCCAAACATAAATCCAAACATTATAAAAGCTGTAATTGCAACAAATGTTGTTGGATCTGTTTCTGTATAATTTGGCATTCCATACATTTCAACTATTTTTTCAAATTTTCTTACAATCCAATTATTCTTTAAATGTGTAGGTGGTGTATTTGGTACTTCACTCTGATCTTTTACTTTAAATTGAATATCTTTTTCTTTTGAAAATCTTGGTAAAATCTCATTTAATTCACTTAATGGAATCCAACCAATTAAATAAAAATTATGGTTGTTATCATGTGCAAAAAACTTTTTTATTTGCTCTACTTTTTGTAAAACAATAAGCTGTCTATACATATACAATAATGTTGATTCACATTTCTTTTTTGTCTCATCTTTAATTATTTTTTGTTTTTCTATTGTATCTTTATATTGACTTATTGCTTTTTTTATGTTACTCATCATAACTTTGGGTGATCCGTAAATTTCTTCAGGTATCCAAATTCTTTCAAATTTCATTACATTAAAATAACTATCAATTTTTGCTTCAAATTCTTTTGTTGTAAAATATATAAGCCATACTGCATCATCCTCTTCTGCTACTTTTGAAACAATTACTTCCATATTTTCAGATTCTTTTTTTACCTGTTCAAAGTTCTCTTTATTTATTTTTCCATATCTAAATTTCATATATTTAGAATTATATAGTTTACTTATATCCATATCTAAATTCTCTAATTTGTCTATAGACTTTCCCATATACTCTAATTTTTTTATTTCTTCATTTGATTTTATAATGGTTTCTTGAGAATTCTTTAAAGAATTTTCAATATTATTTAATTCCTCCTGAATACTCTCAATTGAACATTCAAGTTTTACTTTAGTGAATGCTTTACTATAGTTAAGTTCTAAATCACTCATTAAGTTTTCGCATCTTTTTACTATATCTTTTGTTTTATTCTCGTAGTCAAAATATGATAATTTCCAGCCTTTTTCGTAGACTTTTAATACATCTTCAGGTTGAATTCCACTATCTAGCAAATATTCCGAAATAAATTTATCTAAGTTTTTCTCTTCTCCTACTATACTTAGTAACTTCATTTTTTCAACTGCCATTGTTTTTCCTCCTAATCTTATGTGATTATTCTTTTATCTATTACTTTACGTTCTATATTATAACTTATACCACCTAAAATATTTATTATATTTTGCTTTTCAAACTCTTTTAGATACATATAACTAAATACAGTGTTTAAATTGTATTTTTGAAACATAAATACTTTCTTACATTTTTGATATAAATATTTATCTATTTTATTATCTAAATCTACTTCTTTATCATTCATGATAATAAGATATTCTGTTTTATCAACTATCTTTTTAAATTCATCATAGTCTTTTGAATTTATAAGATTTTCTATTATTTCCTTATCTATTTTATAGTAAACATTTATTAATTTTTCTTTAATATTTTCGTTTGAAATATTATAATATTTGTTCATTCTGAAAATCCAATTTATATTCAATAAATCGATATTCCTGCCTATTATATCTACCAAGTTCTTATCTATTCTTTTTAGATTTTTATATAAGTTTTCAAAATAAACTTTATATAAAATTGTTTCTAAGTCATTTACCTTAAAATCTTTTTTTTCTATATATTCTTTTACATATTTATAATATTTCGTTCTTTTTAGAATATTTAAAAACTGCTCACTATTTGTTGCTTTTGTAATTCCATTTATTTCTTTAAATATTTTACTTGTCCACAAATCAACAATTTTCTGTGAATCATTCATATCATTATTACTATAAACAATTTTATATGCTTCTATTATACATTTAATTTCATATTTTGATACAAAATCTTCAAAAAGTTCTTTTTCACTTGAACTTAATACTTTTTCTATTTTATTTATATCATCAATTATAATTTTATCTAATTCTTTTTCAACTAAAATGCGATCTGAATTTTCATCTAAATTGGATAAATCCTCTATATTTTCTCTTAGAAAAAATATAGCATTTCTCATATCATTTTGTCTAGATAATTTAAACAGTTCATCTTGATTTAAAAACTTTGCATGCATCCCCTTAAGTTTTGCATTTATATTTGCATATCTTAAGTTTATCATTTTTTTCCTCCTTTTTCTTATTGTAAAAGTAATATCTAGCTATTATAGTTATTAGATTAAATTATAAATTAATATTTAAGAATATTTTTTAGAACCTCTTCTATTTTTTCTTGTCTCTTATCTTCATTTTGCTTTTTTAATTTTTCTAATTCTTCGTTTAAGTTCTTTTCAATCTTTTCCTGTTCTAATTTCAATTTTTCTTCTGTTTCTTTTTGTTTAAATCTTAGTTTTGATACATACATTACATCTATTTTGTCTTTTTGTTTATTTAATTCATTTTCAACTAATTCATCGATATTTTCCTTTTTTTCTTTAGTTAATTTAACAATATCATTTGCTTTTTCTTCTATTTTCATAAGATTATTAATATAATTGTCCATAAAAAACCTTCCTATTTATTATTCATAATATTTTGTGCTGTTTGCACCCCTGAATCTTCTTCTGGTAAAACAATCTCATTAATTTCTAATTTTTCTAATACTCTTTTGTGAAGCCTGTCTCCTGCTTTTGCAATAATATAATTAATCCCTGCTTCTTGTAGAGCTAAACAACATAATACACTTACTGCAATACTTTCTCCAATCCCAACTACTGCTATATCAAAATCGTTAATTGGTAAATTGTCAAAAGCATCAAGTGATGTTATATCCATACATATTGCCTTTGTTACATATTTACTTGCCTTATCTACTAATTTCATTTCTTTATCAATTGCTAAAACTTCAATATCTTCTTCTGAAAGTGTTCTAGCAACACTCATTCCATAAACTCCAAGTCCTATTACTAAACATTGTTTTTTCATTTTTTTACTCCCTTTCTTAATATACAAATACTGTTATAATATAATATTTGCATCTGGATATCCTATATCTTGTCTTTCTTTTCTTTCTACTAAAAAGATACTTAAAATTGCTATTGGTTCCACTCTTCCTATAAACATTATAAACATTAATACCAATTGACTTATTTGATTAAAACTTCCTAAATCAACATATGAAATCCCTACTTCCGAAAATGCTGATATTACATGAAAAGCTGTGTCTTCTAATTGTAAACTTTCTAAATGTAATAATAAAATTGTTCCTATCAAAATAACAATTAAACCTAAAATTACAATTGTTACTGCTTTTCTTATTGTATCTTGATCAATTCTTCTATAAAATACTACTACTTCTCTTTTTTCTCTTAAAGTAGCTGAAACTACTAAGCACAAAATTGCCACTACGTTTTCTCTAATTCCTCCAGATGTTGATCCAGGAGCTCCACCTATAAACATAAAAATACAGCAAATAAATTTTGTTATTACATTTATTTTAGAAAAATCAATCGTGGTAAATCCAGTTGTTCTTAAAGCTAACGATGTAAATAAATCTTCTAGAAAGCTTATATTAGGTTCAAATATTTTAATTAATATTAATGATATTACTAATACAATAAGTGATGTACTTAAAACTATTTTAGTTTGAAATGAAATTTTTTCTAATTTTGATTTCTTAAAACATGTCCATATATCTTCAATAACAAAAAAACCTATTCCTCCTAAAAACATTAAAACAATAATAACTATATTAACATATACTTCATCATTAAATATTCTTAAACTATCTGTTCCACCAATTATATCAAATCCTGCATTACAAAAAGCTGTTGCCGAGTGAAATAATCCACACCATAATCCTTCTCCCATCCCATACATTGGTATAAACTTTAATGAAAGCAATATAGTTCCGATTAATTGAATAATAAAAGTATATTTAAAAATATTTAATATTCTCTTTCTTACATTTGAATATACATTTTCTTTTATCGAATCACCAGCTAGTAATATATCAGATATACTCATTTTTTTATTTCTAATTGTTAAAATAAAAACTATAAAGCTCATAAAACCAAGTGCACCAATTTCCACTAACAAAAGTAAAATAAACTGCCCTATACCTGTAAATTGTTCAGATATAGTGAAAGTAGTAAATCCATTTACACAAACTGCTGAAGTAGCTATAAAAAAAGCATCCATAATTGGTAGATGTGTGTTATTGCATACTGGTAATGATAGTATCATTGCTCCAACTATTATAATAGACAAAAATCCTAATATTGTTATTAAATAAAATTTTTTCTTTTTTAACATTGTTATCTCTTTTCGTATTTTTTATTCTCTGATTATTATATACTTTTTTTTCGTTTTGTAAAGTTTTTTATAAACATTTATATCATAATTTATATAAAAATAAATTATACTCTACTTACTTTATGTATAATGCAATATAGCTTAAATAGTTCTATTTTCTTATGCTTGACTTTTTTTATAAATTGAAGTATATTATCATTATTAACATAATGCACATAAAAAAATTTAACTTTTTAATCAAATTTGTGCCTTACGAAAGGAATGAAATTAAATATGAATAGTTTATATTTAAAAAAATTAGAATACGACTTTATTTTAAAAAATCTCTCAAACTATTGTCATACATATATAGGTAAAAAAAAGGTATCAAGTCTTTTACCATCTAATACCAAAGAAGAAGTTATTCAAATGCTTGCTGAAACAAAAGAGGCTGTTTCATTAGTAGAAAGAAATAATACCCCACCTATTTCTGAAATTGAAAATATCGGTTTTTTTATAAAACAACTTGAAAGCTACAATACAATTTCAGCAAAAGGTCTTTTAGATATTGCAAACATTTTAGAAATGTCTTCAGAGCTTCATGATTATTTTTATAATTTTTCGGAACATTCAACATTTCCAATTCTAGATACCTACTTTTCAGAAATTTATACTAATTCTAGTATATGTGATAAAATAAAAAAAGCTATTTTAGATGAAAATACTATTTCTGATACAGCTTCTCAAAATCTAGCTAATATTAGAAGAAAAAAACGTCATTTAGAACAGGATATTAAAAATAGACTGAATACTATTTTACATTCATCTACTTACTCAAAATATATTCAAGAAAATGTTGTGATGATTAGAAATGATAGATATGTAATTCCTGTAAAAGAAGAATATCGATCACAAATTAAAGGTTTTATACATGATATGTCTGCAAGTGGATCAACTGTTTTTATAGAGCCTATAAGTGTATTTGAAGCAAACAATGAAATTAACAATCTAAAAATCGAAGAGAAATCAGAAATTGATAGAATTCTTCAAAGCTTGAGTCAAACTCTATATCCTTTTACAAATCAAATAAAAATAGATGAATCTATAATTGGTCAGCTCGACTTTATTTTCGCTAAAGCTAAATACTCTGCTTCAATTAATGGAATAACACCAATTGTAAATGATGAAAAATTCATTAATTTAATTAATGCAAGACATCCTTTAATTAATCCTGATAAAGTTATCCCAACATCAATAAATATCGGAAGAGACTTTTCTTTATTAATTATAACAGGTCCAAATACTGGTGGTAAAACTGTAAATTTAAAAACTGTTGGATTATTAGAATGTATGGCGTGCAGTGGCTTAAATATTCCTGCAGATGAAAATTCTAGTATATTTGTATTTGATAAAATCTTTGCAGACATTGGAGATGACCAAAGTATTTCTGATTCTTTGAGTACTTTTTCTAGTCATATGATAAATATTGCAAAAATTGTAAATACTTTTTCAGAAAATAGCCTAATTCTAGTTGATGAACTAGGTTCTGGTACAGATCCATTAGAAGGTGCTAATCTTGCAATAAGTATATTAGAATACTTTAAAGACCATCATGCATTAACAATCGCAACAACGCATTATCAAGAGCTAAAAAGATATGCTATTGTCACTAAAGATGTTCAAAATGCAAGTGTTGAATTTGACATTGAAAATTTAAAACCTACATATAAATTACTTTTGGGAATACCAGGAAAAAGCAATGCTTTTGCAATTAGCGAAAAATTAGGACTAAAAAAAGAAATAATTCAAAAAGCATCATCAATGATTTCATCTAATGATGTTGATATTGAATCACTACTTAAAAAAATATATGATGATAAAATAAAAATCGAACATGATAAAGAAGAAATTGAAAAAAACTTGAATCAAATAGAAGTATTAAAGAAAAATTTACAAAGAGACGATTCTAAGGTAAAAGCCAAAGAGAAAGAAATTATTGACAATGCAAAAATCGAGGCAAGACAAATTCTTTTAGACGCAAAAGATGAGGCTACTTCTCTTATTTCTCAAATGAATAAGGTCGCAGAATCTTCTGATAAAATAAATGAACTTAATAATATTAGAAATAAATTAAATGACTCTGTAAAACAAAAAAATATCACAAACAATAATAATTTATCCACTGTAAATGCAATCGATAGAAGTCTTATCGTTCCAAATACTAAAGTTTATGTTACAACTTTAATGCAAAATGGAATTGTTATTTCTAAAATAAATAAAAATGATGAAGTTCAGATTCAAATTGGTTTAATAAAAACAAATATAAATATAAAATATTTAGAGCCAGCTAAAAAAATAAAAGACGACCTTACCTCTCCCGAAGTTTTTTCTAAACCTAGAGTAAATAAAACAAAAATAGCAAATTCTGAACTTAATGTAATTGGTCTTACAACTTATGAAGCTATCCCATTAGTAGATAAATTTTTAGATGATTGCTTTTTGGCAAAACTTCAAACAGCAAGAATTGTCCATGGTAAAGGAACAGGTAAATTAAGAACAGAAATACAAAAATTTTTAAAGAAACATCCTAAAGTAAAATCATATAGATCTGGAACATATGGCGAAGGTGAAATGGGAGTTACAATTGTTAATCTTAAAATATAGAAAAAATGTTATGAAAGTGCATATATTAATATATACTTTCATAACATTTTTATTTCTGCCAAAATTTCTCTAATTCATCTATTAACTCTTTTTTACTACTTATAGTATTTATTTTATTTCTAAAAGCTGATGAATTACTCAAATTTTTGGTATAAGCTGCAATGTGCTTTCTAAATTCTTTTACACCATTTTCCTCTCCTTTTTCTTCTGTAATTAAATTAATATGTTCTTCAATAATTTCAAGTTTTTCTCCCATTTGTAAGTCTTCCATCTTTTTTCCTGTTTCTAGAAAATATCTTATCTTTTTAAAAATCCAGGGATTTCCCATTGCTCCTCTTCCTATCATAATTCCATCTACATTAGTTTTTTCTAACATTTCTAATGCAGATTCCTCATCTATTATATCCCCATTCCCTATTACAGGTATTTTAACAGAATCTTTAACCTTTTTTATAATCTCCCAGTCTGCTTTTCCTGCATAAAAATCTTTTCTTGTTCTACCATGAATTGTTATAGCAGATATTCCAGCATCTTCAGCAATTTTAGCTACTTCTACTGCCACAACATTTTCATCATCCCATCCTTTTCTTATTTTAAGTGTTACTGGAACTTTGGAATTTTTAACTACTGATTTAATTACTTCTTTTGCTTTTTCTAAATCTAGGAGTAATTTGCTTCCATCTCCATTCTTTGTTACTTTTGGTGCTGGACATCCCATATTTATATCTACAATATCTGCTATTTGAGATGCATATTTTGCACCCACAGCCATAGCCTCTGGCTCACTTCCAAAAATTTGTATTGCAATAGGCCTTTTCTCCCCTTTTAAGTTCATAAGTTTTTTTGTTTTTTCGTCACCAAAAAAAATAGCCTTACTACTTACCATTTCAGTACATACAAGACCTGGATTAAATTTTTCGCATATTAATCTAAATGGCAGGTCTGTTATACCTGCCATTGGTGCTAATATTATATTATTTTCTAATTTTACATTTCCTATTTTTAATTCATGTAAATACATAAATTTAGCTCCTTTTATTCCTCTATTCTGCTTTTTTTACTCTTACTTTTTCTTTTTTAGGTTCCTTTTCTACTTTTTCTTTTACTTCTTTTATTTCTTCTACTTTTTCTTCTTTTACATCATTTTTAGGAGGATTTTCTGTTTTAATTTTTTCTTTTATTGTATTTTCATCTAGTTTTGAATTAGATTTTTTTACTTCTGCTTTTGCTTTTTTTGAGCCATCTTCTAATTCCTTTTTTTCTTCGCTTTCTAAATTATTTTTATGTATTTTTTCTTCTTTCGTATTTTCTTTCTCTGAATATTCTTTATGTTTTAATTCTTTCATATTGCCAATTCTTCTTGTTTCATCTTTAATATTCAAAATAGGAATATTTGCATATAATGCTGGTGCTCCTATAGTACCATCTTCATTTTCTTTATTCGTAAGCCTTACATCAATTGCTTTTTCATCAATATCGATATATTTTTTTATTACTTCAATAATTTCTTTCCTCATTAAATCCAAAAAATCAGCTGAAACATTTGCCCTATCTTGCATTAAAACTAAATGTAATCTTTCTTTGGCTTTATCTTTCGAACTTGAGTTTTCCTTTTCCTTCAAAGTTGAATCTTCTATTCGCTTAGTCTTTTTAAAAAATTTCATGATGTTATCAAACATTTTTCACTACCTCCACTTTTTTATGTTTTATTTCTTAAAAAGCCTTTTTAGTGTTGCCAAAAAACCTTTTTCTCTACCAGGAATTGTAACTTCTATGTCCTCTCCTAATACTCTTTTTGCAATTTCCAAATACGCTTTTCCTGATGGTGCCTTTTTATTTTGTATTACTGGTTCTCCTTTGTTTGTCTGTGTTATTATGTATTCATCATCTGGTACTACACCAATTAAATCTATAGATAGCAAGTCCACAATATCATCAACATCCATCATTTCGCCACGTCTTACCATATTAGGTTTAATTTTATTAATTACTAATTCTGGATTTTTAATTTCAGAAGATTCCAAAAGACCTATAATTCTATCTGCATCTCTTATAGAAGAAATTTCCGCCGTAGTTACAACAATTGCTCTATTTGCTCCTGCAATTGCATTTTTAAATCCCTGTTCTATTCCTGCTGGGCAATCTATAAGGATATAGTCAAATTCTTCTTTTAATTTATTTGTAAGTTCTATCATTTGTTCTTCATTAACCGCTGATTTATCTCTTGTTTGTGCAGCTGGTAATAGGTATAATTCTTTAAATCTTTTGTCTTTAATTAATGCTTGTCTTATTTTGCATTTTCCTTCAACAACATCTACTATGTCATAAACAATTCTGTTTTCAAGCCCCATAACAACGTCTAGATTACGAAGACCAATGTCTGTATCTATTAGTGCTACTTTTTTTCCTTCTAATGCCAAACTTGATCCTAAATTCGCTGTTGTTGTTGTTTTTCCTACTCCACCTTTTCCTGATGTAATAACTATAACTTCACCCATAATATTTGTTCTCCCTTTCTAGGCTTTATGCATTATTTAAAATCTGCTATTATAATATAATGAATTTAGCAAAAAGTCAATGTGTTTAACATAAAAATTATAAATATTTTAAAATAAAAAAAGTACTGACATAATATTTTATGCCAATACGTCTGCTTAATTTTTTCTAATAAGTTTCACAGAAAAAATTATACTTTTTTCCACTTAAATTTCCAACCTTCATACTTACCCCATTAAAAATATCTTTTAATGGTAAATCAAAATTTAGCCAACAAGAGTATTTTTCATTTTCATTATTTTCTAAATTTATTCTAAAAACAATATTAGTGTCTATATCTTCTTGATTAATATTAGCTGCTTTTAAAATCTTTCCGTCAAAAGAAACTGATGTATTTTCACCCATATTAAAGTCTTTAACTATTCCTTTATTTACATACCCTAAAGTTATGGGATTAGAACAATCTGTATAAAAAGTAGGATTATTATAATCTGTTTTTAAATTTTCTTCATTTGTATATACAATATTAAAATCTATTCTTTCAGGTTGCTCTTCATCTTTTAAACTTGCTAAACCAAATTTTTGAAAATTTTTATAATCTAAAGTTTGATTTCCTTGATTTTTATTTACATTTAACTCTATATTATCTATATAAAGATTTTTAACTGTATTTTTATTTGTTAATTCTTCTCCATTATTTATATATATTGCAATATCTGTATATTGAAAAATATCCAATTTCTTTAAATTGTTATTTTCAGAACTATCTTGTGCATCTGCAGAACTAGTTAAAATAATCTTTTCTAAACTAAATATTGTATTTTTATTTTTTTCTGAAATAGCTATTGATTGTTTTGTAAATTTATTATTTGCATTATTAATAATAAAAATTTTAATATAGAAAAATATTAATATAGAAATTGTAAAAAGAAAAACCGTAAAAATTACTTTTTCATTGATTTTTATTTTCTTTAGTTTCATTAAACTCTTCCTTTATAAATCTTATATTCTAAATTAATATAGTATATTTTTATAACCTATTATATAAAAATACCATATAATTGTACACTTTGTTTGCCCAATTTTCATCACTTGCATATCTAGTATTTACTGCTGTTGCTGTTGCTCCATTATAATATGACGCTGTAGCAGTTAGATCATCATTAATTTCTGTACCTGCAGCATTTAGATAATTTTTTGCCAAAGCTTTTCCAACCTCATCTATACATTTTTCATATGTCTCAAAATATGTTGCCGAATTATATGGATCTCTATCATATGCAGCAAAACCGAATAAATTGTGTTTATCCACTGCTAAACTTGATGTTCCCCATGCACTTTCATGTATACCAATTGATGCAATAAATACACCATTTACTTTATACTTTTGCTCTACATTGTAAAATGTTTCTGCATTAGTAGCAAAAATATTATTTTTATCACTATTTATGCCTGATAATATTGTTTTAAAATCACTTAAAGTCAATCCGCTAACTTTATTTAAGTCCATATCAAAACTTAAATTATTTTTTAAATTTGCAACCCTATTTTTTTCGGTAATCATCGGAGTTACCGTTTCTGACGTTAATTTTGAACTATCTATATATCCTTCATAATTAGAATATTTTACTTTTATAAAATCTTTGTTATCTTCAAGTATAGTTACATTTAAATATCTATTTATAGTACATAATGTATTTGAATCTGATTTAGCTTCTTCTTTTAAATCAGCAATTTCCATTAAATACATCGTATCTCCTATATGTACATTATATTTGCTTAAAAACTCTGATGTCCCTTTATAGATGATTTTTTTTGTTGCTTCTTGTTCAACTTGGCTTTCAACAACCTTTTCATTTATCATATTTTCATTCTTATATTCTTGAAGTGCTGTTACTTTAAGTTTTCCATTTATTCCTTCTTGTTTTACTTGCTCTTCATCTTTTGGTAGATTTGCGTTTTCTTCATATTCTGTTTCAAAATTAATTTCTCTTTCTTCATTTACAAGTTTTTGATTATTATCGGTATTTTCTATCATCACTTTTAATATATTTACCTGATTTTCATTTTTTTCAAATCCCTTTATTTCATCGCTTTGTATAGGTTGATTTGTAGCTAAAATATAATTTTTAAAGAATGCAATTATGCATACTATAATAATTATCGATACAAATATCCATGCAATGTTTATATTTATAACTTTTTTATTACAATTTGTATGTTTCATAAATACATTCTCCTTATAATAATATTTAGATTTTTGGTCTCATCTATAACCTTATTTCTCACAAATTAGCCCAATTTAAATATACATTATTTAAGCTTTACTGTCAATGTAATCATTTACCAAAATTTTAAATACAGCGGCAATTGGAACGGCTAAAAACATTCCTATAACTCCGAAATAAGCTCCTCCAATTGTAACTGATATTATTACAATTAGTGGACTTATCTTTAAAGAATCTCCTATTATTTTTGGATTTATAATATTTGCATCTATTTGTTGAAGTATTACAACTACAATAAGCATAACTATTGTTTGAGATACCCCTCCTGTAATTAGGGTAATTAATGCTGATATTGCAACAGCAATAATAGCTCCAAAATATGGAATCATATTAAATAATCCAATTGTAAATCCTAATAAAACTGCATATTTAACACCAATTATTTTCATTGCAATAGTTGTTAAAATTCCAACGACTATAGCATCTAGAAATTGACTTGATATAAATGTAAAAAATACCCTATTAGAATTTACAAAATATTTTCCTAAATATTTATATGTTTTTTCTTTAACTGTAACTTTAAATATTTTCTTAAAAAATTGTATTATTTCTGTTCTTTCAGATAATATATATATAGAAACAACAAAAGCTATAAACACATTAAAAATTTCACTTGCAAAATTCATTGCACCTTTTAGATATCCTGTCACTGTTTCAATATTTATATATTGCTTTAAATCAACATTTTGCACTTCTTTTAATAAATTATTTATTGTATCTGACTTTAAAAAGTCATCCTCAGGTAAGTTATTATATGTATCCATAAACTTAGAATAATATCCCTGGAAATTAACAATTAATTCATTTACACTTTTTATTACAACAGGTAAAATAACATTTAATATTATAATTAGTATCAATACAAAAATAACGTATGTACTAAAAATTCCAATAGTCCTTGCCTTTTTTCTTACAAATCTTTTCTTTGATTTTTTTAATCCCATTTCAATTTTGCTCTCTGGAGTGTATAATAAATATGCAATTAAAATTCCGGCCAAAAATGGTGATATAACCTTTAAAAATCCATTTATAAATGTTACAATATATCCAATACTATCTATAGCCTTATATATAATTATTACTGCAAATGCAAGTGATAAACAAAATGTCCATATTTTCCAATGGCTCTTTATTTCTTCTTTCATAAAAAACTCCTTATTTAATATTTTATATTTCTATTTCTAACTCTACTGGACAATGATCACTTCCTAGAACATTATCATGTATCTTTGCTTCCTTTATATCTTCTTTTATATCATCAGAAACTATAAAATAATCTATTCTCCATCCAACATTTTTTTCTCTTGCTTTTCTCATATATGACCACCAACTATATATATTTTCTTTTTCAGGATATAAATATCTAAAAGAATCTATAAAACCTGAATTTAAAAGACTAGTCATTTTCTCTCTTTCTTCATCTGTAAATCCTGCACTATGCCTGTTCGTACTTGGATTTTTCAAATCTATTTCTTTATGAGCAACATTTAAATCTCCACACATTATAACAGGCTTTGTTTTATTTAAATCAATTAAATACTTTCTTATTTCATCTTCCCAAACCTGCCTATAACCGCAACCTTTCTAATTCTCTTTTAGAATTTGGAGTATAAATATTAACTAAATAAAACTTTTCGAATTCTAAAGTTATAACTCTTCCTTCTTTATCATGTTCTTCGATTCCAATTCCATATTCCACTTTTTTGGGCTTTATCTTTGTAAAAACAGCTGTTCCAGAATATCCTTTCTTTTCGGCACTATTCCAATAGCTCTCATATCCATCAAAATTAAGTTCAACTTGTCCATTTTGACATTTAGTCTCTTGTATGCAAAATATATCTGCATTAATTTCTTTAAAGAAATTTTGAAATCCTTTACTTAAACATGCTCTTATTCCATTTACATTCCATGAAATTAATTTCATTTTCCTTACATATGTATCTGAAAAGACAACATATAGCTCCTTTTATAATTTATTTAGGTTTTTCTAGGATTACCTATAACCAAAATCATGTTTATATTATACAAGATTTTAAAATAAAAGTAAAGAGTAGAAATATTTTATATTCTACTCTTTTAGCTTTATACTATTTAAAATTCATAACAATTATATTAGATAAATTTGTATTAATTCTTTACCTGAACCGGTAAATATTTTACTCCCCAAGATAATGCCTGTGCATGAGAATTAACGTAAACATCTATACGATTTCCTTTAATTGCTCCTCCTCTATCTTCTACTGTGTATTCTTTTCCGTTTATTAATAATTTAGTACCATACGAGAAATTTGCTGGTGCAGCAACTGTTCTTCCCGCTGTAGCCTTTGTTCCAGAAGATGTATATCCATTAGCATGTTTACCACAACATTTTGAACATGAACAATATGCTGTAATTTTATATACTTTAACAGAAGATCCCGAACTTGATGAATTCTCTGTATTTCTTGTAGTTGATGAAGATCTTGATGAGATTACAACCTTTGATTGAACTTGAACTATTTTTTCTACAGGCTCTTTTATAATTTCTTCAGAAATTTTATTTCTTTCTATTTCTACATCATTCTGATATTTCACTTTGTATGTAACCTTTTTTATACCATTTTCTCCTTCTTGTACTACCTTATTTTTTGTAGATTCTGCACCTGATGATACATCCTTGGTTACTGTTTCAAATGGAATTTCCTCTTCAACTATTTCTATTTTTTCTTTTATTGAATCATAAGCTTTAAGTAATGAATCTAATGATGTATCTATCCCACTTTCTGATATTTTTGCAACTTCTACTTCTTGACTTGATTTATCAGTAATTGTAATTCTATTATTTGCGGTTATTTCCGTTTCTAAATCAGGAATTACTCTTTCGTTATTTTCTAATATTATGTTGTTTTCTTTTAGGATATCTGATACTTTTGTTTTTGTTGTTAACACTTTCATTTCATATCCATTTGCAAGTTTAATTGTTACATTTGATATCTGTGTTGTTACTGCCATTACTCCAACTCCTGAAAGTAAAATTAAAATAAGACATACACAAACAATTTTTATTACGGAAAAAGCAGTTTTACTTTTTTTCTTCATAAAATGATATACCTCCTTTTAACAACATACTCATTATACTCTAATTTTATAATTTTGTCAAATTTTCAAAACTTTACCAGTCTACCTTGTGAATAGTTGTCTTAGTATTATTTTATGAACGAGTTTACATTTTTATGACTAAATTTTTTTTTATTTTTGTTACATTATTGTAAAAAAATAATATAACAGCTACGGAATCAATGTTTACAGTAGCTGTTATATTTTATTATCTAATTATATTTTTATTATCTGAATAAGGTATATCATCTTTTGAAAAATTCCAAGGATCGTTTGAAGCAAGTTTCTTCCATAAATCCGCATATGGTTCTATTTTATATTCTTCCTTTAAACTATCTAAGTCAATTTTAGGCAACACATCTAATGGATTTAATGTATACTCTAATCCTGTTTCTTCTGTGTTTGCTTTTCTTATTTCTAAATGCAAATGTGGAACTCTTGACCCTCCACTACATCCAGTTATTCCTATTATTGTTTGTTGTGTTACTCTTTCTCCTTTTTTTACATAGAATTCTCTTAAATGACCATACACTACTCTTCTTCCATCATCATTTAATATTTCTACTTTATTTCCATATCCATCATTAAATGCATCCAACCCTTCTGTAGTTGTTCCATCAAATTCAGCACATAAGACAATCCCAGATGATATTGGATAAACTTTAGTTCCTATATCAGCTGTAATATCAAACCCAGAGTGTTGTCTTTGTTTAAACAACACATAGTGGTTTTTTCTTATCCCATATTTATCATGTTCTGTTACTTTATACTTTGGCTTAATTGGCCAAATGTAGTCATTTTTTTCATGCATATATTATTACCTCTTTTCAATAATGTATCTATTTTATCTTCCACCCATTTTTGCTTTTATACTTCTATTAATTTGATTACGTACTTTTCGCGCCATTTCCTGTAAATTCTCTATCTTTTCCATTTTTCTTGGAACTCCACTTAAAGTTCCACTATAATTATAATTACCATAACTTGTGGCATTTAAGTTCTCTACTTGTCTATTTTCATATTTTAGTTGTTCTTCTATTATTTCTAATTTTCTATTATCCGATAATTTTTTATTTGTAGGATTATATCCATAAAGAACTATTAATTTATCTTGCATTTTTTCTAAATAATCTTTATATTCATCTTTAGAAATTTTACATATATGAACCTCTCTGTTTCTTCCGCTTCTTCTTTGTACATATAAACTATCTTTTAATCCAAAAAACTCTGAAACATATTTTGAAGATTTATTATCTCTATGTAATGTTGAACATAAATATATCTCGCTATTTTTATCATCTTGAAAATGTTTTTCAATATGATTTTTCAAAGATTCATATACAATAATTCTTGCTAACCCAGATTGCCTGAATTCAGGATTTGTAATATATGTATCAAGTTCTATAGAATTACTAGTATTAGCTCCATAATATTTACTTATATTAAATTGTGGTTCTTCAAATATTTTTAAAGGTCCTTTTTGTAAAATTTCGCAGTATTCCTGGCTTTTTTCAGAATTTAATAAAGTTTCATATTCTTCCATTGTTGATGATTTATTCGAAATTTCTTTATTAAATATTTTTGAGATATCTTCTGAACTTAACCAATAAAATCTATCATATAATTTTGATATGCTATCATCTTCTTTGGCAGCCTTCTCAATATATTCAGACATATATGTATTTAAATTTTCTCTTAATTTGCTTTTTTCATGAAATTCGTTGTCTTTTTCTGATAGTTCATTTTGTAGATATTTTATTATATTTCCCTTATATTTTGGTTCTTCTTCTAACACTTTATTTTTTGCATATTCAAAAGCTTTTAGTTTTATTTCAAATATTTTTAATACGTCCTTTTTATATTCATTTTCTGTATTATATAAATTTCTAACATAATTATTATATTTCTCTCCGCATTTAAAATATTTGGTTATATCATTATATGTAAATGGTTTTTGTCCTTGTGTTATATATGTAGCAGATTGAACTTGATCTTTTGAATCAATCGCAATCTCTACAGTGTTTTCAGGAGATAAAATATATTCTTCTATCCCTTCTTTACCTGTTGTAAAAAATTGGCCTTCTCTACCTTCTTCTATCATTTTATTTGAAACCAATTCTTCTAATTCAACAACTTGGTCTATATATTTTTTGTAATTATCTTTAGTAAGTTCAATACATCTAATATCTTTCAAAAAGTACCTCCTATTTTTGTAAAATATTTATCTAATTATACTATTTATCTCGAAGAATTACAATATTTTTTAAAAAATTCGTTATATACTATACTTAAATCTACTTCCTCATTTATCTTAGTTTCCACTCCAGTTTCAGTAAATTGCCATCCTATCATTCTTTTTATAATTTTTTGATTTTTTGCTGGATCCTGATTAGTTTCTGAATACCAATAGGTTGGTATATTAGTTAATTTAGGATAATATGCAAGCCATAAATAACTTTTAACGTTTTCAAGATATTTATCTGCAATTTTTGCATTACTATACACTATTGTATTTATATTCTTATCATTTAGATTTTTAATTAGCTCATTTACTAAATCACATCTTTCTTCGAAAATAGAGTCTGCTCTTCCTTGTCCATCATGATTTTCTACATCTATGGCAAGTGGCAATTTATTAAATTTATATATATTATTCTTTAATAGTTCTTCTATTATTTCTGTTTCTTCTTTTATCTCATCACTAGTAATTGCCTCATCTATATAATAATATCCAAATGGAACTTCCATAAATTCACAAGCTTCTGAATATTTCTTAAAATATTCATCCTCGTACAATATCCCTTTTTTCCCATATCCTCTTCCAGCAATTCTAATATAAATATATTTAATATCATTTTTTAAAATAAAAGCTTTAAATTCTCCTATTGTTCTAAAACTGCTTTTCATATTAAATTTTGAAACATCTAACATTAACACCTTTTTATCATCTGTAGATTTATATGATGAAATCTCTTCTTTTAATACAAATCCCACCTTATTTTCTGCATATACTTTACTTAAAATTTTTCCGTTTTCTTCAATGCTATCTTCTAAAATATATATATTGGCTCCTATTTCCAATTTAGTTAAACTCTTTTTGGCTTTTTTATTTTTATATAAATCTACATTTTCATTTAATGTAATTGCATGTTGTGCTGTTTCAAGTTTCTTATTTAATTTTTTCCTTTGAACTTTATAATTAATAAATAAAACTATTGCTATTATTATTACTAAAATTACTCCAGTTATAATTACTTTTTTTATATTTAATTTTCTTTCCATTTATAATTATACCTCTTTACTTTTGTAATTTTTTATTATTATCTTTCCTCTGCTTCTTTCATAAGCTTTTTTACATTTGGAATTTTTTCTAATGTATTTAATCCATTATCAAATCTTTCTTTTAATTCGGAAGCAGATATTTTTTTGTACATTCCTTCTTTTTCATCATACATATATACATTTGTTTTTTCTCCATATGAGATAGCTATACAGTTATAATAAATCTTTTCATCATTTTTAATTTCATAACAATCTATAAAATGTACTTTATTTAACTCTTTATCTGAAAATAATTTACATAAAATTTCTTGATGATGCCACTTTCTTTCAAGATATTCAATTTTTTTAAAATTTTGTGGTTCTAAGTTAGTTATAATAAAATCAGCTTTTTCTAGAAAGTCTTCAAAAAGATCCATATCCGATTTTAGTAAATATAAATATTCATCTGAATAATAATTTTCTTTGGATATATATCCTATTTTTTTATCAATTTCTTCTAATGTTTTTCTTGGTATCACTCTTTCTCTTTTATGTAATTCTACACCAAAATTTTTAGTAAATGACTTTGATTTTATATTTTTTATATCCTCTTGTAAATCAATCCTATATTCTACTCCATCTTTTTGTTCTATAATATTATATACATGAGGACATCTTCGAAAATCCCCAGCTACAGCTACTGTCCTTATTTTTATACCTAATTCTTGTAATACTTTTTGAATTATCAATGCCATTGATTTGCATATACCTTCTTCTTTTTCTAAACATTCATCTTGAACTTCTGCTAGCACACTATTTCTATATATTCTTTGCCTTCTCTCCCTATTACCTGTAGCATAATTTATATCAAAAGAAAGTTTACTCCCAAGATCTAAATACACATATCTTACTTTTTCTAATTCTGTCATTCCATTAGTTTCATTTTTTACTTTTTGTATATATTTTTCTAAATTAGTCATTGTTTCTCCTTTTTTCTATATTGATTTTTAATTATAACAAAAATTCAATAATTTGTAAATAATTTTAAATTTAAAAGGTTGTATATGAAGTTAAGAAGAATAGATCAAAAAATTTTCAGAAAAGCATATAAGAAAAAATTAATCCTAAAGTCAAAAAACTTTAGGATGATTCATTGTTAATTATTTGTAAAATCTTATATATATTATTTTCTTAAAACTCTCAATGCATTTAATATAGCTATTACAGAAACTCCAACATCTGCAAAAACAGCCTCCCACATTGTAGCAATTCCCATAGCACTTAAAGCAAGAACTAATACTTTTACCAAAATAGCAAAAATTATATTTTCCTTTACAATTCTCATTGTTTTTTTAGAAAGAGCTATTCCCTCATTTATTTTTGAAGGTTCATCTGTCATTAGTACTATATCTGCTGCTTCGATTGCACTATCTGAACCTAATCCTCCCATTGCAATTCCAATATCAGATAAAGCTAAAACAGGTGCATCATTTATTCCATCACCTACAAAAGCAAGTTTTTCTTTTTCACTTTTTTCTTTTATCATTTCCTCTACTTTTTTTACTTTTCCATCTGGTAATAATTCTGAATATACTTCATCAATTTCTAATTTTTTTGCTACATCTTCTGCTACTTCTTTTCTATCTCCAGTAAGCATAACCGTTTTTCGTATTTTATTTTTCTTTAAATCTTTGATTGTTTTTACAGAATCATCTTTTATTTCATCTGAAATCAATATGTATCCTGCAAATTGATTGTTTATTACAACATATAGAATTGTTCCAACTTCTACACATTTTTCATATTTTATACCTTTTTCAATCATTAATTTCTCGTTACCAACTAAAACTTCTTTTCCGTCTATATTAGCTGAAATTCCGTGTCCCGAAATTTCATTCACCTTTGTAATTTTACTTTCATCTATGTTTTTTCCATACGCTTCTTTTACAGACTTCGCAATTGGATGATTTGAATAATTTTCTGCAAAAGCAACTATTTCAATTAATTCTTCTGAGCTTATATCTTGAGTTGGGCAAACTTTTTGTACTTTAAACACTCCTTTTGTTAATGTTCCTGTTTTATCAAATACAACAATTCCTGTTTTAGATAAAGCTTCTAAATAATTACTTCCCTTTATTAATATTCCTTTTCTAGAAGCTCCTCCAATTCCTCCGAAAAATCCTAATGGAATTGAAATTACAAGTGCACATGGGCATGATACAACTAAAAATGATAGTGCTCTATATATCCATTTAGCAAATGTTTCTCCTTCTAAAATAATTGGTGGTAAAATTGCTAAAATGAAAGCTATTATTACAACGGTTGGAGTATAATATTTTGCAAATTTTGTAATAAAATTTTCTGATTTTGATTTTTTATTACTTGCATTTTCAACTAAATCTAAAATTTTTGTTACAGTCGATTCTCCAAATTCTTTTTGTACTTCTACTTTTATAACACCATCTTTATTTATACAACCACTTAAAATTTCTTCTCCTATATTTATTCTTCTTGGGACAGATTCACCTGTTAAAGCCATTGTATCCAACATTGCTGTTCCTTCTATTACTTTACCATCTAATGGAACTTTTTCTCCTGGTTTTACTACAATTTGTTCACCAATTTTTACATCTGCTGGATTTACTTTTTGTGCTTTTCCTTCTTTTAATACATTAGCAAAATCAGGTCTTATATCCATAAGTTCTGAAATTGATTTTTTTGATTTGTCTACTGCATAATCTTCAAGTAATTCACCAACTTCAAAAAACAACATTACTGCAACTGCCTCAGCAAAATCACCTATTGCAAATGCTCCTATTGTCGCAATTGCCATTAAAAGCTCTTCTCCAAAAATTTCTCCTTCTTTTATATTTTCTATACCTTCTTTTATTACTTCAAAACCTACTATGATATAACTTATTATAAATATTGCTCTGTTTATCCATATATTTGAAAATGGCACAATTAAAGCTATTGCCAATAAAATTGCTGATATTATTATTTTTCTTAATTCTTCTTTCATTTTTTTCCTATCATTCCTTTCTCAAAAGTTGAAATTTTTTTCACATTTCTATTATTGTTATACTATAAAATTAAAAAAAATGCAATATTTTTTATCTATTTAATTTATTAATTTCCGCACCTAAAAAAAATATATAAAAACATGAATAAGTCCACATCATTATTAGCATTAGTGTTGTCAAACTTCCATAAGTTATTGAAAAACCTTTAAAAATATATAAATATTTCGAAAATACAACTGATACAACATTAAGTAAAATTGCTCCTATAGCTGCACCTTTAATTTGACTTTTAAATGTTACTTTATGTTTAGGCATAAACTTGTATACTAATAAGAATATAACGAATGTTAATGAAACTAAAGATACCTCTGTTAAAATATCTGACATTATATTATAACTTCCTATCTCAGGAAAATATGATTGTATAAAAATTTTTAAACTATTACCAAATACTAAAAAAACTAACCCCAAAACTATTAGAATAATAAAAAGTACAGTTTCAAATAAAACTCTTATTCTTAAATAGAAATATGATGCTTTATCCTTGTCATTAGTACGATAAACAAATTGTAATCCTTTTGACAGTGCAAATAATCCTTTTCCTGCTGACCAAATTGTAAAAATTATAGAGACTGAAATAGTTCCTATTGACTTTGAATACACTTCTTGAACAATGTTTAATACTATTTCATTCATACTAGATGGTATTATTTTGGATATTGCTTCAAATAATGTACTTGGTGATATTCCTGTATATTGAATTAATGTTATTAATAAAATTATAAACGGTATAAATGATAAAATTGTATAATATGCACATGCCGATGTTGATTCATTAACATGATCCTTATCCATATTATAAAATAACTCTTTAACCATTTCATATTTTTTCTTAATATTTTTGTTTTTCATCTTTACTGATATTCCTTTTTTATTTTAGTTAAAAATGTATAGATGTAGTATTCCCACATCTATATATTTTTAAAATCTTTTTATTTTGTTCCAAAAATTCTGTCTCCTGCATCTCCAAGACCTGGCACTATGTAAGCATCTTTATTTAATTTTTCATCAATATGTGCACAATATATTTTAACATCTGGATGTTCTTCAACAACTTTTTTTAATCCTTCTGGTGCTGCTATCATGCATAAAAACTTAATCTTCTTTACTCCCTTTTCTTTTATTAAATTTATTGCATCTATTGCACTTCCACCAGTTGCAAGCATAGGATCTAAAATAATTACTTCCTTTTTTTCAATATTTTCAGGAACTTTAAAAAAATAATTAACAGGTTTATGATTATTTTCTTCATCTCTATACATTCCAATGTGCCCAATTTTAGCATTTGGAATTACATTTATAACTCCATCTACCATCCCCATTCCTGCTCTTAAAATTGGTACAAATACGAAATTATCTTCATTTAAACTTTTAGTTTTCATTTTACAAATTGGCGTTTCTATTTCTATATCTTCTAACTCAACATCCTCCATTGCTTTGTAGCATAAAAATGTTCCTATCTCATTTGCAAGTTCTCTAAATTCCTTTGTTCCTGTTTTCTTATTTCTTAATATTCCTAATTTATGCTCTATTAAAGGATGATTTAATTCTATAACATTATTCATATCCATTTTATTTTCTCCTTTTTTAATTTCTATACTATCTTTATTTTTATCTTCTAATTTTTCGTCTTTTTTATTTTCACTTTTTTCTTCTGGAAGTAGTAAATTTAATAAAATTCCAACTATTGCAGCCAAACTCATTCCTGATACTGATATTGAAAAATCATTTTGTGTTGTTGAAATAGTTGCTCCTCCTAAACCTAAAACAAGCATTGTTGAGGCAATTATTATATTTTTATTTTTACTAAAATCCATTTTATTTTCAATTAAAACTTTTAGACCATTTACTGCAATAAATCCATATAATATTAAGGAAACTCCACCTAAAACAGAATTTGGAATTGAACTTACTATTGCTGTAAACTTTCCTAGAAATCCTAGAATTATTGCGAATATTGCGGCTAATCCAATTACCCATACTGAAGCAATTTTAGTCATTCCAACAACTGATGTATTTTCACCATAAGTTGTATTAGCAGGTCCTCCTAATGCCCCTGCTACAAAAGTTGCTAATCCATCTCCTAATAATGTTTTATCTAACCCGGGATTTTTTAGTAAATCTTTTCCTATTATTGCACTAAGTGCAGTATGGTCGCCTATGTGCTCTGCCATTGTAGCCAATGCAATTGGAACAATGGTAAGTAATGCACTTGCATTTGGAGTATAATGTACAAATGGTATTTTAAAACTTGGAACAGCAAGAAAAGCAGCTTCTTTTACACTTTCAAAACTTACTAGTCCTAAGCATATTGATGATATATAGCCTACAATTATTCCTAATAAAAAAGGTATTATCTTAAAAAATCCTTTTGCCTTAACCATTACAATTGTAGTTGTTAAAAATGTTATTAGTGCAACTATTACACCTTTCCATTCTATTGTTGAATCTGAACCTAATCCTATTTGTGAAACTGCTGAAGGTGCTAAACTTAATCCTATTATCATTATCATTGGTCCAATAACAATTGGAGGCAATATCTTGTCTATCCAGTTTTTCCCAATAAGTTTAATTATAAATGATACTACTATATAAACAATTCCAACTGCCATTATACCTGTCATTGCACCTGGCACCCCTCCTTTTAAATATCCTGCTGTAATTGGAACTATAAAAGCGAACGAACTTCCTAAATATACTGGTGATTTTGCTCCTGTACATAAAATATAAAGCAAAGTTCCTATTCCTGATGTTACTAATGCTACTGGAATTGATATTACTTCCGCTCCTGCAGCTGAATTTACTAATATTGGAACTAAAATAGTTGCTCCAAACATTGCAAATACATGTTGAAAAGCTAATATTATCCATTTTAATAATGGTGGCTTTTCATTTACATCTAAAATAATTTTTTTAGTAGATGTGTTTTCCATTTTTTTCATCCTTTCCTTTTTTTATTTATGCAATTTGAGCTTAATTATTTGTTTTCTTTTTTTTAAGCTTACTCAAATCGAATTTATACAAAAAAAATACTAGAGATAAAATAAATCTAGTATTTTTCATATAACATATTAAAATTAGAAATAAGAGGAAAAACTATTCTTCCTGTTGATTTTGTATTATTTAATTTAATTACTTTTTCTATTTCTATATTCATTTTTCCTAATCCTTAAAATTTTTATTTTATTTTATACTATAATTTTAAAAATTACAACATTTTTACATTTTTTTCAATTAATTTTTCTTTATATATTCTATTACCTTTAATCCTGCTTTTGCACCTTCATATACTGCTTTATTTACTTGAAAAAGTCCTCCTGTTAAATTACCACATGCAAAAATTCCTTTTACATTAGTTTGCATCTCTTCATCTGTTTTTATATTTTCTCCTTGCATTGTTATACCAAGTTTTTTGGCAAAATCTACTCCCCCTGCTTCTCCTATTGCTATAAATATTCCATCTAAATTTAATCTCTCTCCATCTTCAAATTCAATGTACTCTACTTTTTCTTTTCCTCGTATTTCTTTTATCTTTCTAGTGTCTATTTTATAATTTTTTTCTTTTACTTTTGAATTTTGCACAATATTTAATCCATTTGTTAATATTTTAATATTTTTTACTATATTCTCTAATTTTTCAGCTTCACTTATTGCATAGTCTCCATTTCCAATCACTGCAACTTCTTTATTCCTATAAAAAAATCCATCACATATAGCACAATAGCTAATTCCTTTTCCTACGAACTGATTAATCCCTTTAATATTAGGGTTTATTTTTTTATTTCCCGTTGCTATTATTATTGTTTTTCCTTTATATTCTTCATTTGATGTTACTACTTTATACAAATTTTTATCTAAAGCTATGTCTATCACTTCTTTTTCTCTTAACTCTACTCCTAACTCTTTAGCTTGCTTAATTCCTCTTTTATATAAATCTTCTCCAGAAATACCTCCAGGAAATCCATAAAAATTTTCAATTTTTTCTGCTTTTTCTAGTTCTGATCTTCTATGATATAAAACCATAACTTTTAAATTTGCCCTTCTAGTATAAATAGCAGCAGATATCCCTGCAGGTCCTGCTCCAATTATTATTACATCATACATTTTTCTACCTCACTTTTCCCTGTAACCTATAATTTAATATCTATAATATACTTAAAAAATATTTTTTCTCCATTTTCCACCATGACATATTTATTATCTTCATCTATTTTTTTTGTTTTTTGTGTTACTGTTATATATTTTCCACCATCCTTTTTGTTGTCTGGTATAAAATATGTAATTGTTATATTAGGTCTATTTTTTATATTTTTTTTAATTACATTTAATTTTTCGTTTATATTATATCTTATTTCTTCATCAATGTCTATTTCTTTTTCTGTTTGCCTTACAGTTTCTTTTACTTCATCTCCATATCCTATTAAAGCAGCAAAAGGTGCGAATTGTGCTGCTCTTGCTTCCATTGACATTTGCGGATACTTTTTAGATACGTGATGTGGCATATTTATTATATCATTATATTTACTTTTTTCATTCCTTATGTCCACCTATTTGCTCATTCCTTTCTATTGTTGTTCCCCCTTCTTCAAAATTCATTCCTTTTAAAATTGCATTTTTTCCGTATTTTTTCTTTATATCAATTAACACATGTTGTAATTTATTCTCTTTCTTTTCTTTTTCTTGATTTTTTTCAATTTCTTCATAATTTGTAAATAGATTTATTTGCTCATATTTTTTCTCATTTTGTATTTCTTTCTCATTTATTAGATTATTTGCAGAAATGTATATTCTTCTTATTAAAAGTTTTTTATTTGTTATCCTATCATAAAGTTTTTCAACCGCTTCTAGTATCTGTCTTGTAGATGATGTTTTATGTTCTAAATTTATTGTACCGTGAGCATGTTTTGGAACCTTCCTCCCATACCTATCTATTGAAATTTCTCCTTCATATACATTTTTTTCTTTAGATATATTTGAGACATCATATCCTATTGTTAATACTATCTGATCCGTAACTAAATGTTTTTCAACTAAATCTAAACTTAGTAATTCAGTCATTTCTTGAACTATTAATTTTGCTTTTTGTGAATCATATGGACAATGTAATACTTGTCCTGAATTTAAACTATTTGTTTTTGGTTTATATGACTTTATTTGTTGCATCGTACATGGCTCCCATCCCCATGCATGATCTATTAGAAGTTCTGCATTTATTCCAAACATCTTGTATAATAAATCTTCGTTATAATAATCTTTTTCTTTTCCTATAGAACATCTTGCAATATCTCCCATTGTATAAAGCCCATATTCTTCCAATTTTTTTGCATATCCAGCTCCTACACGCCAAAAATCTTTTAATGGTCTATGGTTCCATAAATATTTTCTATATGTATATTCATTTAGCTCTGCAATTCTTACTCCGTCTTTATTTGGTTCAACATGTTTTGCCCATATGTCCATTGCAATTTTAGCTAAATACATATTTGTTCCAATTCCAGCTGTTGCTGTTATTCCCGTTTGATTAAATACCTCTTTTATCATCTTTGTTGCTAATTCTTTTGCCGTCATTTTATAATATCTTAAATATTTTGTTACATCAAAAAAAACTTCATCTACTGAATATGGATACATATCTTCATTCGATATATATCTCATATAAATATTATATATTTTTATACTATATTTCATATATAAATCCATTCTTGGAGGTGCTGCTATGTAATCTAACTCTAGCGAATTATTTCTTTCAAGTTCATTTGCATCATAAGATTTCCCTTTAAATTCATCCCCTTTATTTTTCAACTTTCTTTGATAATTTATATTTTTTACTTTTTGGTTAACTTCGAATAATCTTACCCTTCCTGGAATTCCATATTTTTTTAATGCAGGAGTTACTGCCAAACATATTGTTTTTTCAGTTCTGCTTTTATCTGCCACTACTAAATTTGTTGTTATTGGGTTTAATCCTCTTTCTCTACATTCAACTGACGCATAAAAACTTTTTAAATCTATACACATATACACTTTGTCCATTTTTATGGTATTTTCTCCTTTATAATTGATAGAAATTTTTGTTTCTTCTTCATTTTAAAACATTTGTTTGTTTTTGTCAATACTTTAAATGAAAAAATGGACTTTTTACAGCCCAATTTTTATTTACCTTTCAACCATAATTTCATTTAAAAAAGCACTTATCTGCATAGCTAATTCTTTTTCCTTTCCGCTATATGAATGGTTTGCTCCTTTAATTAAATTAATGTCTTTATTATTATTTTTTATTTTCATATTCATAAACTCAACCTGATCTTTACTTTTCATTTTAATTAATTCATTGTTTTCTCCCCATCTCATAAATAAAGGTACATTAATATTATTTAAAATTTTAAAATCATCATTCTTATTGCTATATTGTGCAAAATTTATATTTTCGTTATACTTTATGTATTTCAAAAATGTCTTTACAGATATCAAATGTATAAAACCTTCTGCTGGCATTAATTCTAAATTTCTATCTTCTTTTTCTTTTTTTTCTGCATATTTTAAGATTTCTCCACCAGCGTAAGACTTAAACATATCTGGAATGTCGACTAATGAAAGTAAAATTAATGCCTTTATATTTTTTAGTAAACTCTTATTTTCTTTTTGTATTTTATTATACACATATACAACTTTTGTTGCACCTAAACTATGACCTTGAAGGTAAATAGAAGTATACCCTAAATTAATTGCATATTTAATAGCTCCTACTATATCGTAGTAGGAGTCATCTATATTTTCATATGCTGTTCCTGCAAGAATTTTTCTTCCATCTTGATATTTTTGATATTTTATAATTTCACTTCCTCTTGTATTAAAACAAATTGTATCAATTTTATTTTTTTGAACTTCATCTGCAATTATTTTTTCCCTTAATTGGAAGCAATTACTTGTCATCCCATGTATTTCTATTAAAACTTTATTTGTTCTTTCTTTGGATTTATTTAAAAATCCATTTAAAATTGCTCCATCTGTGGCCAAGAATTCAATTATTTGTACCATATTTTTCCTCCTCAATATGTTTTTAGTTTTATACAATATATAAAATCTTATTTTCATGAAAATATTTTTTTAGATTTTCTAAAAAGAATTTTTCTCCCTCTTCTCTTAATTCTTTTTTGTACCAATATTTTCCTCTTCCTCTACCCGTCATCTGCTCTTTACTGTAAATTTGAACTTTACTTTTAAATGCTTCTTCATTTATTTTTGTATGAACATAGCTATATGTCATAAAAATGACTTCAAAAAATACATCTTTTTTTACTTTGGCACTTAACTTGCTTTCTAAAATTTTTATAAGTTCCAAATATTTTTCTTTCCAATTTTCTACAAAAATGACAGGTGCAATTAATATTCCTATCTCGTACCCTGCTTCTTTTAATTTATTAATTGCTTCAATTCTCGCTATTAATCTTGATGTGCCAATTTCTATTTCATTTATAATTTCTTCAGGGTTTACACTCATTCTTACTACTATTTTACCATTATGATTAAGATTTAAAATACTATCAACCATTTCAAATTTTGTAGGAAACGTAATTTTTCCTTTTTTAGTGTTTGAAAAATTTTCTATTGTCCATACTAAATTATTTGTTATAGTATTTTCTAAAACCAAATCACTATTACTTCCAATCTCAAATGTTAATTCTTTCTCCGATTTTTCAGCTTTTTCTATTATTTTTGAAAGTAATTCTTCTCTATTTACAAAAAGTCTTAAATATGAACATTTATTGTAGTTACATACTAAATAACAATACATACATGCTGCTATACACCCTGATGATGTATATGGTACTAGATAATCTGATACTTTGTGATTTTCTACAAATTTTTGCGTTTTTCTAACACCTATTATAAGATTCTTTTTCATATTCAAAAATTCTCTATTCGAGTTTTTTCGCATTTCTTCTATATTGTTATGACTTTGAATTTGCACTTTAGGGGTATCTTCATATTTTTTTAAAAGCTCTTTTCCAAGTTCATAATTTTCTATTTGAGGTTCATAATATATTTTTTGCGGTTTAAACATAAATCTCTCCTTTGAAATTTAGTTTAACCCTATCTTTGTAAATTATCCAACGAAATTTCTGATAACTTTTGGTATCTTAATTTTTTATCTTGAATTTTTTCATTCAAAGCTGGTAAAATTCCAAAATTAGCATTCATTGGCTGAAATTTTTCATTTTGAGTTGATATATATTTCGCAAGTGCTCCTATCATTGTCTTTTCACTAAATATATTCTTTTCTTTTAATTCAATTTGATTTACAGCATTTATACCTGCAAGGAATCCAGATGAAATAGATTCTACATATCCCTCTACACCTGTAATTTGTCCTGCAAAATATACTTTTTTATTCTTAATTAAATTATATGTATTATCTAATAATTTTGGTGAATTTATATATGTATTTTTATGCATAACTCCATATTTTATAAAATCTGCATTTTTTAGCCCAGGAATTTTACTAAATACTCTTTTTTGTTCACCATATTTTAAATTTGTTTGAAAACCAACTATATTATATAGTTCTCCACTCATATTGTCTTGTCTTAATTGAACAACGGCATAAGGTCTTTTACCTGTTCTTGGGTCATCAAAACCAACTGGTTTTAATGGACCAAACCTTAAAGTATCTATTCCTCTGCTTGCCATTACTTCAACTGGCATACATCCCTCGAAAATTTCTCTTTTTTCAAATTCATGTAATATTACTTTTTCAGCATTTACAATTTCTTTACAAAATTCCTCATATTCTTCTTTATTCATAGGTAAATTCACATAACTGGCTTCTAAAGTTCTTAGTCTTTCTTTCCATTCTTCTTCTGTTTCGTCTTTCTTTTTTTCTTCTTCATATCTGTCTCCATAAAATGCTATATTAAAGTCTATACTTTCTTTTGTTACTATTGGAGCTGCCGCATCATAAAAAGCAAGTTCTTTTTCTCCTATTAATTTAATTATTTCATTTGAGAGTTCATCAGTAGTTAGTGGACCTGTAGCAATAATTGTAATACTTTCATCTATTATATCTTTTAAAGCAATTTTATTACCTTCCGTCTTCTCGCCAACTTCTTTTTCTATTACTTCTATTAAATCGTTTTCTTTTATATAGTTTGTAACCTTTTCAGAAAATAATTCTCTATCTACTGCTAAAGCTTGTCCTGCTGGTACTTTTGTTTCATCTGCTATTTTTATTAGAAGTGAATCCATTTTTCTTAATTCTTCTTTTAAAAGTCCACAAGCATTTGTTAATAAATTTGACTTAAAAGAATTACTACATACTATTTCTGCAAAATTTTTATTATGATGTGCAGGTGAAAAATTGTTAGGTTTCATCTCATATAATTTTACTTTTATTCCTCTTTTTGCTATTTGATATGCTGCTTCACATCCCGCTAATCCAGCACCTATTACTGATATTGTTTTTTCATTTTCTACCATGACTATTCACATTCCTTTCTGTGTGTGAAACTTTTTATTCTTTCTCTTTTTTCACAAATATATTCCAAGATTCTTTCCAATCATCCATAATTTTTTGAGTCTCCTCACTTGAAAGTCCACTATATAAAATAGAATTTTTTATTAACATTTTTATTTGTGATAAATTAAGATTCCAACAAATAATAGCTGCAAAATAATCGTCCACAAGAGGTGTTAACTCTTGAAATTCTGCATCATCTGAACATATTACAATAGGTATACCTTTTTTTAAATACTTAACTGCTGGATGTAACCTCAAATCATCTACATATCCTAATATGCGGTTACTTATTGGACATACTTCTAATGCTATATCTTTATTTATAATCTCATCCATTAATTTTGGAAACCTATATAAGTTAAAACCATGTCCTATACGTTTTACGCCAATATCATATGCTGTAAGTATATTATTATTTTCAGTTTTAAGACTCTCTCCTGCATGCAAGAAATATTGTATATTTTCTTTTTTCTCTTCTTTTAACATCTTTTGATAATCTGAAAGAGGAAAACTTTTATCTTCTTCATTTAGAAGATCGAATCCAATAATAAACTCTTGTATATTGTTTGGATCAAATTCATCTTTTATTTCCTCTTTTAATTTAATAGTTGTATGTAACCTTTTTCTTGCATCTTCTGAGTCAAAAATAGGTTTACATTTAAGTCCACCTCCAATAAGACGAACAACAAGTTTTGGGTATATTTTCTTTACTTCATAATAAGCTTGCCTTACCCTTTTTACTAAAGGTCTCATAGTATCAATATCTGCAAACATAAGGAAATGTGGTTCTATTAAAAAAATATTATTCTCACAATATCTAGTAAAACCTAATTTAAACATTTCTTTATAAAGTTCTGAATCAGTGGCAAGTCCCCCTACCACTTTAAATAATTCTTCAAATTTATCCCATTTATTTTTATATTTTTTTTCATTTTTTAATGTAAAAAAGTCTAGAAATTCGTCTTTTGTAAACACTCCATCTTCCATTGCTTGCCTAAACAACATATATCCATTTGGTATCTCTTTTCCTTTTGGTAAATATTTCATATATCCAAATGTCTCGCCTTTTTTTATGCAAATTATAACATCTTGGCGTTTTGAAAATAGTTCTATAAGATCATTACTTGAAAGTAATTGAAAGTCATGTAAATGCAAATCCCCACCTTTAGGTAATTTTTTACATAGCTTATATAAGTTACTATTTGATATACGAACATCATTTAATGTTGGCATATCGTACGGAATATTTCCATTGCATTGTTCCTCAAATTCTCTTTTTAATTCTTTAATTTTATTGTCTAATATTTTTTCATTTTCTGTCAATTCTGTCATTTTCTTACTCCTTTCCCAAAATACATTTATCTTTTTTATTTTTTCTACTAAATCTATTTTTTAATTTTCTTTTTCAAACGGAAAAGGGCACAAATCTCTTAGCTTAAATTCTTTTACTTCATTATTAGTTGAGTAACAAATTATTTTAGAATCTTCATCAAAAAATTCTTCTATAACCTGTCTACACAAAAAGCATGGCATTCCAACATTTCCTGAGCCAACCATAATATGCAATTCTTTTAAATCACCTTTTTTATAACCTTCAGAAATTGCCTTAAATATAGCAACTCTTTCCGCACATATAGTTGCTCCATAAGATGCATTTTCAATATTTACACCTGTATATTCTTTTCCATCTCTACAAACTACAATTGCACTAACAGGATATTTTGAATATGGACTATAACTTTTAAGCAAATTTTTTCTTAATTTTTCTATCATATTTTCTTTGTCTCCTCTATAAAAATAAATTTCTAATTGCGAAAATTATATCATATTTTCCTGTAAAAAAGAATACAACTATTTATCTTTCTTAAAATTTTTTATTTACTAATTTCAAAATGTAAAAAAACCTTTACCAAAGTAAAGGCTCTTTTACATTTTAATTAATTGCTTTTCCATTTACATATAGAGTATATCCATTAAAATCTATGTTACTATAATAAATATCCTCATCATCTAAAGATGTTACATAAGAATCTCCTGTCAATTTTATTTTAGAAGATGTATCCAATTTTAGTGAAATATTTTTTGCTTGATTCTCTCCATTTATAGTCCCTTCATAATAAGAACCATTATTAATTGTCATATCTAATGTTGATATAGAATCTATTACTATGTTTCCTATTGCTTTTTGATTTGTCATTTTTACAGTAACATTTCCTCCATTAGCTCCCGATTTTCCCCAAGAATCTTTTTGAACTCTTAAAAAATTCCCAGTACTATCATTGTTGATAATTGTATTATTAGTTAAATTAATTGTTGCTGTATAATTAACATTAACACTATTAAAATTCATGCCTTTTTCAGGTAACTGCATATTACTATTTTGTGTTTGGTTATTACTATTATCTATTAAAACATTATTCGTATAATATATTTGTAAAATTGTTATTCCTACAGTTAAAAATGCAACTATAACAATATATATTATCGCTTTTGTTACATTATCTAAGGTTTCTTTTATTGTTTTTTTATTAAAATTTGACATTATTAAATAAACTAATAATACACTAATTGCACATGCTTCTTCTGCAAAAATAACATAGTATACTTTTTCTATTTTTTCAGTTTTATTTTCTTGATTATTTGATTGTTTTTGATTGCTTGATTCTTTCTTATCTATTTGATTATTTGAAGAATCTTCTCCTTCTGGTTTTGATGGTGGCTCTGATTGCTCTTCTACATTTGAATCATTTGGTTTTAATGGAGGTGTTCCTTTCTCTCCATTGGTCATTGAACCTTCATTAGACATTTCATGCGGCATTCCCATCTCTGATGCATTATTACTATTTTGTTCACTTTGAACGCTATTTTTAGCAGTACTCATTGTAAAAAAACTTAAAACAGTTACACTAATAATTACTAAAACACTAATTATATTTTTACTTTTTCTATTCATATTTATCACATTCCTTTCTAAAGTATAAACTATGGTTCTAACATTAATATTTGTCAAAACAATTTTTAGTTATTCATGAACCTTGTTCTTCCTTGTTTATTTTCCTGTATTTTAATAAGCGAATATTAAATGAACATTAAATTTTAGATTTTATTTAAATATAATTTTAAACGTTGTATATCCACTTTCACAACATACAGATATTTTCCCATTATGATTTGTGACAATATTTTTGGCAATAGCTAAACCTAATCCATACCTATTTTCATTTCTATTTCTAGAGTCGTCCACACGATAAAATCTTTCAAAAATTTTTTCCTGCTCGTTCTTTGGAATCTCATTTCCTTTGTTAGCTACTGTTAATATAATACTATTTTTTATTTTTTTTAAGTTAACCTTTATTTCCCCGTTTAAAAAGCTATGTTTTATAGCATTATCCATCAATATACCAATAAGCTGATTTATTTGACTACTATTACATTTAAAAAATATATCTTTTTCGATTTTATATTCTAATTTAATATTTTTTTCATATACTAAACTTTCAAATGTTAATACAGCCATTTCAATTAATTTAGATAGGTTTTGATTAGAATATTGCTCTGTATTTATACTTTCTGATTTTGCCATATCTAACAAGTTTGATATAAGATTATTCATTCTTTCAGATTCACTTTTAATATTTCTAAGCCACTTTTCTTCTTTTGGTTCATTTTCTAGAGCTTCTGAACTTGCAATAATCACAGAAAGTGGTGTTTTTAACTCATGAGACACATCTTCAACAAACTGTTTTTGCTTATTAAAAGATTCCTCAACTGGTTTTATTATCCATTTGGTTAAATTCCTTGAAACTATTATAATTATGCTTTCTGAAATAATAAATATTAAAATCGATGTCTTTAATGTTTCAAAAAGTTTTTCTTTTATAGTTGTATTATCAATAATAATTAACGAATTTCTATTTTTGCTAAATGAATATGAATAATTATCAAAATATAAATTTCCAATCTTCATATCTTTTCTTTCTATATTATTTATTATATCTTCTGCTATTTGTTTAATTTGTTCATCTGAAACACTATTTGTAGTATGATTAATTACATCAGTTATATTCATATTACTATCTAGCATAACTGTATATACTATTGAATCCATAAATATTTTGGGAGGTTCTTCATTTTCTACTTGTCCTTTTGGAGCATCTTTTATTATGTTATCCAAATTATTCGGATTTTCTGACTCAAATATATTATCAGGTTCTTTTTCTTTATTGTTATCCATTCTCATTAGATTACTTCTAATCTCTTCTACACTTTGGCTATAAATCTGATAATTGAAAATTACTAAAATGCTCAACAAAAAAATTGTTAAAATTATACATATTACACTAAATACCTTTTTTTCAACTTTTTCATTTACTTACCTCCAATTTGTATCCTAAACCTCTAATAGCTTTTATTTTTACTTTTGATCCTATTATTTTTATCTTTTTTCTAATAAATGATATATAAGCTTCTAAATTATTTGACTCTGCTTCACTATCAAATCCCCATACTTTTTCATATATCTTTTCTCTTGATAATATTTGTTCTGAGTTCTGCATTAAATATTCTAACAACAAAAATTCTTTACATATTATATTTATTGATTCATTTGTCGTTTTGCAAAGAAGATTGGTTGTTTTTATATTTAATTTTAAATCTCCAAACTCTATATAATCTTTTGATATGTTTTCATCCTCTTTTCTTAACTGTACATTAACTCTAGCAATTAATTCGTCAATATGAAATGTTTTAGTTACATAGTCATTTGCTCCATTATTTAATCCTATTAGTTTATCTTCTAATTGAGACTTGGCAGTTAACATTATGATTTTTGATTTTATTTTCTTTTTTTAATCTACTGGCTACAACATCTGCCAAATTAAATTCATCTTCTATTATTAAGATTCTCATACTCTCACCTTTTCCATTATTATTTGAATTACAAATATTACGCTTTTATTTTAATAAAAAATAATAATATTGTCTATATTTATTTTTAAATGATTTTACTTGTTTATAGATAAAAAAATTAAATATATTATTGCAAAAAAAGTTATAAATGCTAAAATTAGTTATAAAAGTTTTTACTAAAGAAAGGTGGTGAATAAATATGGAAGAAAAAAAGACTACAAAAATAAACTTATCAACGTTTTTTTTGATTGTATCAATAATTATAATAATAGTACTGTGCATTTTTATTTATAAACTTTACAATGATAAAACAACAGAAATTCAAAAATCTACTGGACTTCAAACTCAAATAAACAATTTGAATAGTACTATAAATGACTTACAAGGAAAAATAAATACTATATCAGAAACTATAAATAATAATAATTCTACTAAAAATACTTCGATATCTAGTACGTCATCAGTTAATAAATCTGCCATAGAATCAACAATTCAAAAATACTTTAACATTCGTCAAATATTGGCTTCTGATACATTAAATGTATTGGTTGAATTAGGTTTAAAAACAACAAATCAATCTGCTGATAATTATAAAGGTTTTTCTAATGATAAACCTTATCCTAATAGTTATTTTATAATAACTGATGTATCATATTCTGATTTTGAAAATGCTATTTCAAAATATATGACAACGGAATTATTTAAAAGCCAATATCCTGATTATGTGATGAATAAAGATGGTATTTTATGTATTTATTCTGAAGGAGGAACTTCTGGAAGTAGTACACTAAATGAATGTTCTATATCTAGTTCTAATTCAAACACTTATATATGTAATGTTATTATTTCTAAGCACTCTGACGATGATGGAAGCAATAAAGAGGAAAAATATACTATTACAGTAGTTCAAAAAGATGGAAATTATATAGTATCAAATTTAAAATAATAAAAAACATTGGCAACATGTTTTTTCATGAGACAATGAGAAATACTTATCGTGAAATTCAAAAATAGCAGTATAATAAACCTGCTACTTTTGTTTTATAATTTGTAGTTATACTTGTTGTAATTGCTTTTTAAATATTATTCTAAAAACATTTCTTACCAATGGTCCAACAAAAAATATTTGATTTATTAGCCCTTCTGGTGAATTTATTGCTACACTATAAACTATCATGCAATAAGTCATCAAAACAGCAGTCATTAAAATGAATATAAAATTTTGAAACTTTGTTTTAGGCATTTATACCTTCTCCTCTCTTTAAAAAGTTCTCGGTATTTTCTCTTAAAAACGAAAAAATACCATCTAGTCGCAGACATAGACTAGACAGCATTTAATATCCATATTATTATATTACAATATTTTATTTTCTGATTGATTTTTGTATCTCTCTGTTCTATAAAAAGTTCAAACAGATATATCGTTGGAGCGGGTAGTGGGAATCGAACCCACGCAACAAGGTCGGAAGCATTGCATTCTGCCACTAAATTATACCCGCCTAACTTTATTTATTATACTAAAAAAATAAAATTTTTTCAATATAAATTCACAAAAAATTCACTTAAAAAAAAATCTTTTATCTTGATATAAAAAAACATTTATGTTATCATCATTAAGGTATTTTATAATCTATTATTTATATTTATAAAAAGCCAAAATAAAAATTTAAAATTGCTATACAAATATTATATTTTATAATTTTTTGTAGACAATAATATAAATATTGATAAATGTTATTTTATTCATTTACCGATAAAATAAGGAGGAAAAAAAATGAAATTTGATGCATGGAGTGGATTTGAAAAAGGTGATTGGCAATCTGAAATTAATGTTAGAGATTTTATTCAAAGAAACTATACACCTTATGAAGGAGATTCAGCTTTTTTATCTGAAGCAACAGAAAAAACTAAAAAATTATGGGATGAAGTTCTAGAATTATATAAAAAAGAAAAAGCTTCTCCTGGTGGAGTTTTAGATATTGATACTAAAACAATTTCAACAGTTTCTGCACATGACGCAGGATATATTGATAAAGATTTAGAAGAAATCGTTGGTCTTCAAACAGACAAACCTTTAAAAAGAGCAATTATGCCATTTGGCGGAATAAAAATTGTAGAAAAATCTTGTGAAGCTTATGGTAGAGAAGTTGATCCCGAAACAGATAAAATCTTCCATACAATAAGAAAAACTCACAACGATGGTGTATTCTCTGTATATACACCTGATATTAGAGCTGCAAGATCAAATAAACTTTTAACAGGTTTACCTGATGGATATGGACGTGGACGTATTATTGGCGACTACAGAAGGGTTGCACTTTATGGTGTTGATGCATTAATAGATGAAAAAATGCATGAACTAGAAGAATTAGATGTTGACTGTTTCACTGAAGATATTATTCGTCATCGTGAAGAAATTAGTGAACAAATTGCTGCATTAAAGTCTCTAAAAGTTATGGCTCAAAAATATGGATTTGATATTTCTCTTCCTGCAACTAGTGCCAAAGAAGCAATTCAATGGTTATATTTCGGATACTTAGCTGCAATAAAAGATCAAAATGGTGCAGCCATGAGTATAGGAAGAACTTCTACATTCCTTGATATTTATATTGAAAGAGATTTAAAAAATGGAAAAATAACAGAGGCCGAAGCTCAAGAATTAATGGACCACTTTGTTATGAAACTTCGTTTAGTAAGATTCCTACGTACACCTGAATATAATGAATTATTTTCTGGAGATCCTGTTTGGGTTACTGAAAGTATTGGTGGTATGGGAATTGACGGTAGAACATTAGTTACAAAAAATTCATTTAGAATTTTGAATTCCTTAGTTGACTTAGGTCCTGCTCCAGAACCAAATCTTACTGTTCTTTGGTCAACAAGACTTCCTGAAGGCTTTAAGAGATTTGCAACAAACTTATCAATTAAAACCTCTGCAATTCAATACGAAAATGATGATTTAATGAGAATAACTTTAGGAGATGACTACGGAATTGCTTGTTGTGTATCTCCAATGAGAATTGGTAAACAAATGCAATTTTTCGGTGCACGTGCTAACCTTGCCAAAACTTTATTGTATGCAATTAATGGTGGTGTTGATGAAGTAACAAAAAAACAAGTTGCTCCAAAATATGCTCCAATAACTTCTGAATATCTAGATTATGATGAAGTTATGGAAAAATATGATCAAATGATGGATTATGTTGCAAAAATATATATAAAAGCTTTAAATGCTATTCATTATATGCATGATAAGTATTCTTACGAAGCCATAGAAATGGCTCTACTAGATAAAGATGTATATACAACAATGGCATGTGGAGTTGCTGGTCTTTCTGTTGCCGCAGATTCACTTTCTGCAATCAAATATGCCAAAGTAAAAGTTATACGAGATGAAAATGGTCTTGCTACTGACTTCGAAGTTGAAGGAGATTTTCCTAAATATGGAAATGACGATGATAGAGTTGATCAAATTGCTGTAAATCTTGTTAAAACATTTATAGAAAAACTTCGTAAACATCCAACTTATAAAAAGGCCAAACATACTTTGTCTATCTTAACAATAACATCAAATGTTGTATATGGTAAAGCTACAGGAAACACACCTGATGGAAGAAAAGCAGGAGCTCCATTCGGACCAGGTGCTAACCCACTTCATGGACGTGATACAAATGGTGCACTAGCTGTTATGAACACTATAGCAAAACTTCCATTTGATTCAGCCGAAGACGGAATTTCATTTACATTTGCTATTACTCCAAGTACACTTGGAAAATCCCAAGATGAAAGAGTATCAAACTTAGTTAATATGCTTGATGGATATTTTAAACAAACAGGTCATCATATAAATGTAAATGTTTTTGATAGAAGCTTACTTGTAGATGCAATGGAACATCCTGAAAAATATCCTCAACTTACAATTCGTGTTTCAGGTTATGCAGTTAAATTTACAAGCTTAACTCGTGAGCAACAATTAGATGTTATAAACAGAACCATTCATGAAAAAATATAAATATTATTAAATTTAGATATAGAAATTGTAGAGAGTACTTATGCTTTCTACAATTTTTATAAACAATAGTTTATGTTCTAATTATATTAATTATAACAGTAATATATTCATAAAATTTTGAAAGGAGCTTTATGTTAGCAAAACTAACATATACTTATATATGGAACCTAATTTAGACAAAAAAAAATATGCAAGAATACATTCAATAGAATCTTTCGGAACAGTTGATGGTCCAGGAATTCGATTTGTATTATTTTTACAAGGATGTAGTTTAAAATGTAAATATTGCCACAATCGTGATACTTGGGATATAAACTCCGGAACTTACCAATCTTTAGATGAAATACTTGAAAAAATTTTAAGATACAAAAATTATCTAAAAAATGGAGGATTTACTGCTACTGGTGGTGAACCTCTTTTACAAGCTGATTTTTTAATTGAACTATTCAAAAAATTAAAAAATGAAAATATTCATACATGTATCGATACTTCTCGGAATGTTTGCTCTTACTCCTAAAATTAAAGAATTAATTGATTTAACGGATTTATTTTTGCTTGATATAAAACACATTAATCCTGAAAAATGCAAAGAACTTGTTGGATTTTCTAATGAAAAAGAACTTGCATTTGCAAAATATTTAAGTGAAATTAATAAACCTGTTTGGATAAGACAAGTTTTGATTCCTGGATATACAGATGATAAAATTGATTTATTAAAATTAAAAGATTTTCTTTCAACATTAAATAATGTTGAAAAAATTGAAATTCTTCCATATCATAATATGGGACAATATAAATGGGAAAAATTACACCTAAAATATGAACTCGAAAATGTCAGACAAGCAACCGATGAAGACGTAAAAAAAGCAAAGGAAATTTTAGAAATCTAAAAATATAAAAATCTTAATTAACATTTTTGACTTTGTTAATTAAGATTTTTTCTCTCTTGCTTGAACTATAACTCTCTGCTGACTATCGTTTGTGCATGTAATTAATGTTACTCTTTTTTCGTTATTTGTTATTTGACTTGTACAACTAACATCTTTTGGATCTACAGTATATTTTGTATAGACTTCATATTTAAGCGTTCTTCCTGTTAAATCTTCTATTTCTATTATGTCTCCATTTTCTAAATTAAGAACTTTACTGAAAAATCTTTTGTTTCTATAATTATGTCCTGCAATGCACAAATTTCCTATTTCATTTGGTTCACCACCCCAAAATTTGCATACAGATACTTTTAACAATTCATCAGATGTATCTGATAAAATAGAATAATGTACATCAATTGATGGAATATTAATCTTTCCTATTGTATTATAAGTCTTTCCATTAGGAGCCGTATATTTTCCACTACTTGTTGTAGTAACATTATAATTTGTTTCTTCTTCCACTGTTGTAGAAACCGTATTATCATCATATGTATCTAATGCCAAAACTAAAGTTTCATCATCTGCCTTAATAGTTGTTGTATCTTTACTGCTAGAACCAACAAAAATAGCTTCAGATATTCCTGCTTCTTTATTTTTTTGATATTCTGCAAAAAAATATATTAGACTTAAGACAATAATTACAAATATTGAAATTGCAAAATTCAATTTATACAATTTCTTTTTTCGTTTCAATTCTGGAGTTATATAAAGCTTTTCTGTGACTAAAATTTGATTCATATTTAAATTCATTCCTTTCACAAAGCACAAAACTGTTTCGAAAAATTATAATTATTTTTAATCTTCCTCCTACCTTTTTCTAACTAATTATTATTATAGCATTATTTTTACTAAAAGAAAATAGTTTTTACAAATTGTTTACAAAATTATCTGATAATCTAGCAAAATCTTCTATTGTAAGCTTTTCAGGTCTTATATCTATTGGTAATCCTAAACTATTTAATATTTTTTCACCCTCTACCTTATCTTTAAAAATTCCTACATTTGTTAATGAATTTAAAAGTGTTTTTCTTCTTTGCATATAAGCACTTTTTATAATATTAAAAAAGATTTTTTTGTCTTTTACCTTAACAACAGGATTTTTTCTCAATTTTAACCTTATAATTTCAGATGTAACTTCAGGCGCCGGAATAAATGACTCTCTTTCTACTAATCCTATTATACTTGACTCACAATAGTAGTACACTGTATAAGTTATTGCTCCAGTGTTCTTTCCTGATGGAATTTCGATTAACCTGTCTGCCACTTCTTTTTGTATCATTACAGTAATACTTTCTATATCCAAATTACTTTCGATTAATTTCATTATTATTGGAGTAGTTATATAGTATGGCAAATTAGCAACAACCTTAACATTTTTTACATCTATATCTTTTAGCTTTTCCTCTTCTATTAATTTATTTAAATCTATTTTTAAAACATCTTGATTGATTAATTCTAAATTTTTATAACAAATAAATCTATCTTGTAAAATTTTAATCATTTTTTTATCTAATTCTATACATATGACTTTTTTTGCCTTTTCCAATAAAACTTTAGTCATACTTCCAAGACCAGGTCCTATCTCAATAACTATATCTTTATCCCCTATTTCTGCACCGTCTACAATATTTTCAATAACATCATCATCTATTAAAAAATTTTGTCCTAAACTTTTATTAGCTTTTATATTATATTTTTTCATTAAAAACTTTGTATCTTCTAATACCATTTTACACCTCAACATTTAAATTCGGTTCTATACTTCTAATTTTGCTTCTTAATACATATTTAAAATTATATCTTTTCTTTTATGTAAAGTCAAGTTTTATTTAAAAATCTACTTGTTTTATATGATTTACACAATACTTATTCTTAAAATAATATACCTCAATCACATCAAATCTTATAATTTTATTTTCTATTTTATTTATATAAGCATAATATTTAACACATTTAAATATATGTTGTCTTTTTATCTTATTTACCGCTTCTGAAGGCATGCCATACTTAAAGTTACTTCTTGTTTTTACTTCAATAAACACATATTCTTTTTTGTCCTTTGCAATAATATCAATTTCTCCATTATAGCATTTAAAATTCTTTTCAATTATCTTATATCCTATATCTTCTAAATAATTTGTAGCTATTTTTTCTCCTAAAGCTCCAAATTGTTTATTATATAATCGTTTTATATTTACCTCCTGATGTTCTTTTAATTATTTTTCTTATCTCTAAAATTGTTAAATTTCTTAAAATGTTTGATGAATCTATATTACATAATCTTTCTAGTTGCTCAATAGATAATTCTTTCTTAGAAAGAATCTGATATATAATTTTTTCTTCATTATTTTTTAAAACAAATTCTTCTAATAAATTTTCTCTATTTTTGCATTCTTTTTCTACTTTAATTAAAAAATTATACTGACTTATTATATCTTCTATTTCATTTACTAAAATTGCACCTTCTTTAATTAAATTATTTGTTCCTACACTCTTCTTATTATCCAAACTTCCTGGCACACAAAAAACTTTCTTTTTCTGAGCTTTGGCTAACTTAGCTGTAACACTTGTTCCACTTCTATAGGCTGCTTCAACCACTAAAACTCCTATAGAAATACCTGCTACAATTCTATTTCTTTGAAGAAATTTTTTTGAATCCGCTTTTGTATTTGGTTCATATTCTGAAATTATAAGTCCTCCACCTGTAATAATTTTATTATATAGAACTATATTTTCTTTAGGATATATATTTTCAAATCCACAAGGCAAAACTGCAATAGTTGGATTTCCATTTTCAATTGATACTTTATGAGCTATTGAATCTATTCCTAAGGCCATTCCGCTAACTATATTTAAATTATATTTTATTAGTTCACTGCAAAACTTTTTCGTCCATTTTTCTCCATACATTGTATTATTTCTTGAGCCAATAATAGCTATTAAATTTTCGTTTAACAAATTCACATTACCTATTGCATAAATTTTTTTAGGTGGATTATCAATTTCTCTTAATTTATTTGGAAAATTTTCATCTTTAAAATTTATCTCTACCATTTAGACTTTACCTCCTGAATATTTAATTATTATTTATTCCAATATTTTCTATCCAATATTCTATATTGAATAGCCTCCGAAATATGCATTTCATTAATATTTTCAGACTCTTCTAAATCTGCAATCGTTCTTGAAATTTTTAATATCTTATTGTATGCTCTTGCACTCAGATTCAAATTATCAAAGGCAATTTTTAATAACTTTTTTCCTTCTTTATTAACAACACAATATTTTTGAACTAGTGTATTATTAAGTTCTGAATTTGAATATAATTTTAAATTTTTATATCTTTCTCTCTGAATACTTCTAGCATTATTTACTCTTTTCTTTATTATAGCTGAACTTTCCACTTTTAATTTTGAATCTAATTCTTTATATTCTATTTCTCCAACCTCAACATGTAAGTCTATTCTATCCAAAATTGGACCACTAATCTTTCCCATATAATTTTTTATAGTCTTTTCTGAGCAAATACATTCATGTTTACTACTTCCTAGAAAACCACATGGACAAGGATTCATACTAGCTATAAGCATAAAATTACACGGATACGTTAATTTTTCCATAACTCTACTTATTGTTACTTTTCTATCTTCAATTGGAGCTCTTAAAGCCTCTATTGTTGCTCGTTTAAATTCTGGTAATTCATCTAAAAATAAAACACCTAAATGTGCTAGAGTTATTTCACCTGGTCTTGGAAATTTTCCCCCACCTATAATAGATACAGGTGACGATGTATAGTGTGGATTTCTAAAAGGTCGTTTACTTACTATTCCCTCTCCTTCTCTTACTTTACCTGAAATACTATGTATTTTTGTAATTTCTAATGCCTCTTCATATGTTAGATCTGGTAATATGGTGGATAATCTTTGAGCAAGCATTGTTTTTCCTGTTCCTGGACTTCCAATTAACATACAATTATGTGCACCGACTTGCTGCAATTTCTAGTGCCCTTTTAGCAATATGTTGTCCTTTTACATCACTAAAATCTATATCTAATCTATTTTCTTCTTCAATTGTTTTTTCATATTTTTTATATAATTCTTCTTTTACTTTACCACTTTTTATAAAATTTATAGCATCTTTTAAATTTTCAACAGGTATAATGTCTATTCCATCTATAATCATTGCCTCATTTACATTAAATGCTGGTACAACAATTTTTTCCATTCCCAATTTTTTTGCTTCAATACACATTGGTAATATTCCATCTATTCTATTTACATTTCCATTTAAAGAAAGTTCTCCTAAAAATACTGTCTTTTTTAAAATATCACTATTCTCTATTTGTCCTAATGATATTAACACACCTAAAGCCATTGGTAAATCCAATGTAGTTCCTTCTTTTCTTATCCCTGCTGGTGCCAAATTTATCAACACCTTTCTGCTTAAAAATTCAAATTTTGTATTCTTTATTGCAGCTCTAATTCGTTCTTTTGCTTCCTTTATACTTGCATCTGGAAGTCCAACAATTTCAAAGTTAGGAATCCCAGTAGATACTTCTGTTTGAATCTCTATTAAATATCCATCTAACCCTTCTAACGACATACTCTTTATAATTGATACCAAATCATTTCTCCTTTCTGTATTTTTTTAGTGAATTTTTTAAATTTTATTGCTTTTTTTTAGTTATTACTATAAAATTATTAAAAATATACTTTAAATTTATATTGGTAAAATAAATAAAACTAAAATATAAATTTAAAATTATTAAAATTAATAAAAATGGTGATTTAATGAATAATAAAAATAATAATAAGACTCAGAAAACTAAATCTAATGATAATAAATTAATAAAGTCCACTGACGCATTAAATGTTGGAAATATTATCTCGAAGAAAAAACTGAGAATATCTCTAATAATAATCTTTATATTAATGATATTGCTTATATTTAGACTTTTTTATTTACAATTGATTGATGGATCACATCTTTCAGAACTTGCATCTAAACAACAAACTACAAGTGAAGTAATTAGTAGCAAACGAGGAAATATATATGATTCTACTGGTGCTTCTTTAGCAATTAGCGAAACAGTAGATACTATAACTATTAATCCAAAAAAAATAAAAGGTAAAACTACAGAAGAAACTACTAAATTAAAAGAAAAAGTCGCAAAAGGATTATCTGAAATATTTTCTTTAGACTATAATGAAACTTTAGAAAAAGTTAATAGTGATGCTTCTGTAAAAAAAATTGCTTCAAAAGTCGAAGAAAGTAAAGTAAATGAATTAAAAACCTGGATGAAAGACAATAAAATAACAACTGGAATAAATATAGATGAAGACTCAAAAAGATATTATCCATATGGCACATTAGCTTCAAACTTAATAGGTGTATGTGGAAATGATAATCAAGGTTTAAGCGGAATAGAAGCATCTTATGATTCACTTTTAACTGGAACTGCTGGAAAATTAACTACATCTACAGATGCAAAACAAAGTGAAATTCCAAACTCAGAACTTTCTTTTATACCTGCACAAAATGGATATAATATTGCTCTTACAATTGATTTAAAAATTCAAAATATTGTTGAAAAATATTTAAAGCAAGCTGTTGAGACATACTCTTGTAATAATGGTGGAAACTGTATCGTAATGAATCCATCTACCGGTGAAATTTTAGCAATGGCTTCTTATCCAAACTATGATTTAAATAGTCCTTTTACACCAACTTCATATTATGCAAATGATTGGGACAATTTATCTGATTCTGATAAAACTAAAAGAATATATGAGATGTGGAAAGTTCGTTCAGTTTCTGAAACTTATGAACCTGGATCTGTTTTTAAATTAATAACCGCTTCTATCGCATTAGAAGAAGGAATAACAGGTACAGATATTTCAGGTGACTTTTTCTGTAGTGGAACTGAAACTGTAAGTGGTACCCCAATTAAATGTTGGCGTTACTATAATCCTCATCAAGGAGAATCTTTAAGAGATGCTATAATGAACTCTTGCAATCCTGCATTTATACAATTATCAAAAAGGATCGGTGCTACAACTATATATAAATATTTAGAAGCTTATGGATTATTTGATAAAACTAATATTGGATTATCTGGTGAGTCTGCTGGAATATTCTATCCTTTAAACAAAGTCGGATCTGTTGAACTTGCTACAATGTCCTTTGGTCAAAGATTTACCATTACACCTCTACAAATGATAACTTCAATAGCAAGTATTGCTAATGGAGGAAACTTAATGCAACCTAGAATTATTAAATCTATGACTAATACAGATACAGGTGAAATTACTTACACTACACCAACAACTGTAAGACAAGTTCTTTCCTCTGAAACCGCTGAAAAAGTAAGATCTATGATGGAATCTGCTGTAGAACATGGTACTTGTAAAACAGCAAAAGTTCAAGGCTACTCAGTTGGTGGAAAATCTGGAACATCAGAGCCAACTTCTGGTAATAAAGATGCTGGTTATGTAGCTTCTTTTGCTGCAATATCTCCAGTAGAAAATTCTCAAGTTGTATTACTTCTTACATTATATGCTCCTGAAGGAAAAACCTACTTTGGTGGTCAAACTGCTGGCCCAGTTGTATCTCAAATGTTATCTGAAATCTTACCGCATTTAGGCTTAGAACCAAATCAAAATTAATATTTTAAGGCTACCGAATTTTGGTAGCCTTTTATAACACTTAATTTTTAGGGGCAAAATTCTCTTTAGAACATGCTTTATTAGGGATTTTTATCATAATCAGCAAAATATCCTTTTCATCTAATCTTTTCGATTTATTTTTCATAAATTTTGGCTTAGCATGTTCTAAAAATTTCTTTATATTTACTAAATTTATTTCAAATATATAATCTTTTTCTTCTTTTGAATTGAAATAAATAATTTTTTGATATTTTTCATTATTATCTTCTTTTATTAGAATTTTATTTAAAGCTTTTTCTTCTTTATTTTTTTTAACTATTTTATCATATTCATTTTTAAGAAGAGATGCACAGCAAAAAACTGATTTTTTTATTTCTCCTCCTCTTATATTTTTTAAATAAATTTCAAAATTAATCTTTTCTGTTTTCCCTTTTATTTCTAATAAAGAAAAATCATATTCTGAAATTTCTCTTAAATTTTTTATTCCTTTATACGTGAAATCTATAAGATTTATATTTAATAATTTAAACATTCTTAAAACTTCTATCTTATTTTCTTCATCTTTTATTATTGTATTTAATAAAATAAATTTATCTAATTCTTTTTCTGCCAAAATTCCTCCTATTTATATTTTTTTCATAGTTTTAAAATTTGGGGCATATATAAAATTTGAATTAAATATTACTTATAAGCGTCACCTCCTGCTTTAGTAGTTTTCTTACTTTGAAATTAAGAAATAATTGATTTTAATTTTTTGGATAGAGTTAACTCTTTTGAATTAAGTAACTTTTGAGTTACTGTTAAAATTATATAATTTATGTTTACAGTATAAATCCTTTATTTTCTTTTGTCAATTACTTTTATTAAAAAAATTATTCATTTCATCGCGCTTTTTGACATTTATAAAATAAAAAAGACAATAATATTTGAAAATATTTATTTTAGACAATTTTATGACATAATTACATATTCATATTTTTCATTATATATATTCTTAACTTCTTTCAATTGCATTAGTGTATATTTCAAAATTAACGTTTTATTAAAAGATTGTCATAAAATACTGTCAATCATTTTTGAAAATGTCTTAAAAAATTTTATTTATT
>ULWD01013382.1_pt1 | contig 57153 bp, 57 predicted proteins | sample 1960011 | NCBI WGS metagenome assembly ULWD01 (sample SAMEA4835803, study PRJEB28245) | human gut metagenome | biome: gut microbiome; material: fecal sample | place: Denmark | collected 2008 | reverse complement strand
TTCCGGATGCTGGCGGCGGGGGGGGGCGCTGTGTTCCCGCCTGCCGTGGGCACCGTGTGCGCCATGCTGTTGGAAGTCTGCTCCGGTTGCGACCTTGCCGCCCGCACCGGGCCGTGGGGCAGTCTGCTCTGCTGCGCCGCCCTCAGTGTGCAGGGGCTTTCGGTCCTGCTGCAGGTCCGTGCGCTCTGCCCGCCCGAAATGACCCTGCGGCCCCTGCTTGCGGGGCGGCTATTCCACCTGCCGCTTTCGGTGGGGCTGTTCTGGCTGCTTTTGCCGCAGGGGGAGCAGAGCGTCTTCAGCACCCTGCCGCCGCAGGTGGTCCCGATGCGCCGTCTGCCGCCGGACTGCCTGCTGCTGGTGTTCTTTGTATGCTGCCTTGCCGTCTGCCAGCTGACCCGCCTTTTGCAAAAGCCAGACCCGGAACCAAAAGAAACAGTTGTGAATCGGGCCGAAAGATGATATAATAAGCATAAGCATTCAATGGCAGGGAACGCTCCCTGCAAAGATGGAAATAAAAAGAATGAGCGAACGCTCATTTCAGATGGAGGACCATAGAATGGATTTACAGAATATGGATCTTAACGGCGGGACCCTGCAGATTTCCACCGAGGTCATTGGCAAGATCGCGCGCTGCGCTGCACTGGAAGTGGACGGTGTGTCCGAGATCTCCTGCAGCAAGCAGAACAAAAAAGTGAAGGACTTGCTGGAAGCCGCCAGCATCCAGCCGGCCGTTACCGTGGAAATGCGGGACGGCACCGCAGAGCTGACCCTGAATCTGGTGGTCGCTTTTGGTGCGCGCATCCCGGCCGTGGCCGAAAAAGTACAGGAAAACGTGAAGACTGCTGTTCAGAACATGACCAACGTGACCGTGAGCCGCGTCAATCTGGTCATTGCGGGTGTTGCCGCCGAAGAACAGGAATAAGGTGAGAGGAATACTATGGAAAATATTTTGCCCCGTCGTGAAGCCCGCGAGAATGCGTTTCTGCTGGCTTTTTCGCAGACGTTTGGTGACGTGCCCCTGCGGGAGGCTCTGCTCAACAACACCGAGGATGAAGAGCATCCCGTGGATGTGTTCGGCAAGCGGTTGCTGAACGCTTACTATGACCATTCCGCTGAGGTGGACGACCTCATCAGCAGCCATCTGCGCAACTGGACCATGTCCCGTCTGCCCCGCGTGAGCCTGACGGTGCTGCGCCTGGCTCTGGCAGAGATGCTGTACGGCGACGAGAAAAAGGTCGGCGTCGTCATCAACGAGGCGGTCGAGCTGACCAAGAAATACGGAGCAGATGAGGATTACCAGTTCGTCAACGGCCTGCTGGGCACCGTCGCGCGGGAGCAGGGTCTGGACACTGCCGAAGATGCAGCGTCCGAAGAGCCGTGAGCTGCTATACACTGGGCATCGACACAAGCAATTATGCAACCTCTCTGGCAGTTTTTGACACAGCCGGAGAGGTTGTTTGTGCAAAGAAACGGTTTCTTCCGGTCAAGGAGGGCCAGCTGGGCCTCCGCCAGAGCGATGCGCTGTTCCACCACACCACCGCTCTGCCCGAAATGCTGGAGGAACTGAGCCGGGAGTTCGACCTGACGCAGATCGCGGCGGTGGGCGTTTCGCAGAAGCCCCGCCCCGTGGAGGGAAGCTACATGCCCTGCTTCCTGGCGGGCGTCAGTGCAGCTACGGCTTTTGCCAGAGCGCGGGGCATCCCGCTCGTCCACACGACCCATCAGCAGGGGCATGCCGCCGCTGCTCTGTTCGCCGCCAAAGGGGAGGAGCTGTTCCGCCAGAAGGTGCTGCTCTTCCACATTTCCGGCGGCACCACCGACCTGCTGCTCTGCGACGAGGTCAGGCAGATCACGACGCTGGGCACCAGCAGCGATCTCTACGCCGGGCAGGCCGTGGACCGCGTAGGCGTCAAGCTGGGCTTTCCGTTCCCGGCAGGTGCCGAGGTCTCCCGCCTGGCAGCGCTGTGCGAAGAGCCCATCCGGCCAAAGTCCAGCGTCAAAGGGATGACGTGCAGTCTTTCCGGTCTGGAAAATCAGTGCAATGCGCTGCTGCAAGCCGGAAAAAGCCCGGAGTACGTCTGCAAATACTGCCTGCTCTGTGTGGCCGATACCGTCGTCCGGATGACGAAGGCGGCGCAGAAGGAATACCCCGGCCTGCCGGTGGTCTGCGCGGGCGGCGTCATGAGCAGCGACATCATCCGCGTGTGGGTGCAGCAGCGCCTGCCGCAGGTGTATTTCGTGCCGGGCCGGTATTCCAGCGACAACGCCATCGGTGTGTCCATCCTTGCCGCACGGGAGGCCGGATTATGGCTGAAGTGATCTCCGTCTCGGCGCTGAACCAATACGTCAAGACCCTGCTGGATGCCAACGACCTCCTGTTCGACCTTGCCCTCCGGGGCGAGATCGCGAACTTTGTTCAGAACGCCCGCAGCGGACACTGTTATTTTTCGTTACGGGACGAGACGAGCAGCGTCAAAGCGGTGATGTTCCGGTCGGACGCGCGGCGGCTCGGTTTCCGCCCCGAAGAGGGAATGAAGGTCATCGTCCGCTGCCGCGCCACCCTGTACGAGCGAGACGGTGCGTTCCAGGTCTACGTCAACGACATGTTCCCGGACGGCGTCGGTTCGGCGCAGCTCGCCTTTGAGCAGCTGAAAGCAAAACTCGACCGGGAGGGCCTGTTTGCCGCCGAACGCAAAAAGCCGCTGCCCCGGTTCCCGAAGTGCATTGGCCTCGTCACCAGCAAGACGGGGGCCGCGCTGCAGGATATCCGGAACGTTATCGGGCGGCGGTGGCCCGCCGTGCGGCTGCTGCTCTGCCCGGTCAATGTGCAGGGATTTGAAGCGGCTGACGAGATCGCCGCAGCCATCGACCGGCTGGACAAGTCCGGTCAGGTAGACGAGATCATCGTGGCGCGCGGCGGCGGAAGCCGGGAAGACCTCTGGGTCTTCAATGCTGAGCGCATCGCGCGGGCCGCATCCCGCTGCAAAACACCACTCATCAGCGCCATCGGTCACGAGATTGACTTTACGATCCTGGACTTTGTGGCAGACCAGCGCGCCCCGACCCCATCGGCGGCGGCAGAGCTTGCCGTGCCAGACCGGGCCGAATTTTCACGAAAATTATGCAATTTGGAAGAAAATATTCACATTTCTATCCAAAACAGGCTGAGTTTATGCTATAATAGGCTGGACGAAACGGTACAGCCGCTTTCCCGGCAGAACATGCAGGTGCAGCTTGCAGGCCGACAGCAGCAGTTGGAGGCAGTTTCCGGGCAGCTGCAAACGGCCGCGCGGGAAAAGCAGCAGGACGCCGGGCTGCGTCTGCGCCATGCGGCTGCGCTGGCTGCAACGCTGAACCCGTATGGCGTCCTCGCGCGGGGCTATGCGCTCGTGCAGGACGAAAAAGGCCGCATCTGTGCGCCGGATGCCCTTCGCGAAGGGCAGAAGATGACGCTCTGCGGCGCAGTGAACCGCATCCATTGTACCGTGGATGCCGTGGAGGGACCCAATGAGAGCACCCAAGAGCTTTGAAGAAGGAATGGACCGGCTGGAAGGCATCCTTGACCAGATGCAGCAGCCGGAAACGACGCTGGCGGAATCGGTCAAGCTCTATGCGGAGGCCGCATCCCTGACCGATTACTGCCGCGCAACGTTGGAAAAGGCTTCGCTGCAGCTGGACGAGATCGACGCCAAGCGCACCGCCGCCCCGCAGCCGGAAGCAGACAACTAAGGAGGATCTATCAATGGATTACGCAAAGCAGTATCAGGAGTATCTGGTGCGGGTCAATGCTGCGCTGGAGACTGCCTGCAACACCTATCTGCCCGAAGAGTCGGACGTCTGCCGTGCAGCCCGCTACAGCCTGCTGGGCGGCGGAAAGCGCATCCGTGCCGTGCTGGTGCTGGCCGTCTGCGATATGCTGAACGGCGATGCCGCCGCTGCCGACCAGTTTGCCGCAGCCGTGGAGATGCTGCACTGCTATTCGCTGATCCACGACGACCTGCCCTGCATGGACAACGACGACCTGCGCCGGGGCAAGCCCTCCTGCCACAAGGCATTTGGCGAGGCCACGGCCATGCTGGCCGGTGATGTCCTGCTGACCGAGGCGTTTGATGTCATCGCCAACGTCGAAGCCCCTGCCATCGTCAATGTGCGGGCGGCCAGGGCGCTGGGAGCCGGTGCGGGCAGCCGTGGCATGGTCTACGGCCAGGAGCTGGATCTGAAATATGAGGCTCTGGCTGCGACCGAAGAACAGCTGCGCCTCATCCACCGCAACAAGACCGGCGCGCTCATCAACGCAGCCGTCCAGATGGGCGCTGCCGCTGCGCAGGCCAACGAGACCCAGTGCCGGGAGCTGGAGGGCTACGCCTACGGCATCGGTCTGGTGTTCCAGATCGTGGACGATGTGCTGGATGTCATCGGCTCGCAGGAGCAGCTGGGCAAGCCCATCGGCAGCGACAGCGAGAACGGCAAGACCACCTTCGTCACCCTCTACGGCACCGAGGGTGCGATGGAGCTGGCCCGCAGGCTGAACGAGCAGACCTGCGCGTCTCTGCGCGCAGAATTTGGCGAAAAGAGCGCCTTCCTGGAGCAGCTTGCCAGGGAACTGCTGGTTCGCCGCAGCTGAACAAACAAAAAGAAAGAGAGCATAACATGCAACTGATCCGCGATGTTTTGAACCTGAATCCGATCCTGACGGTGGCGCTTCTGGCGTGGTTCGTCGCGCAGGTATTGAAGACCCTCATCAACTTTATCCTGCTGGGCAAGTTCCAACTGGAGCGGATGTGGGGAGACGGCGGTATGCCCAGCGCCCACAGCGCGACCGTCTGCGCCATGGTCATCGCCACGGCCCGGAGCGAGGGCTTCGGCTCGGCAATCTTTGCGGTGGCCGCTGTCGTCGCCATCATCACGATGCACGACGCCATGGGAGTTCGCCGCGAGACCGGCGAACAGGCCAAGGTGCTGAACAAGATGATCGAGCAGTGGATCGACGTAACGGAAAAGAACGCCCCCTTCCTCCAGAACATGCACCTGAAGGAAATGGTCGGCCACACGCCGCTGCAGGTCCTGGCCGGTTTTGTGGTCGGCTGCGTGGTCGGGGCGCTGTACCCGATGGTGCTCTGAGCCGATTTCTGGCGGGCAGTCCCGCCGATTCCAAATTGTGAGAAGGACGTGAATCTATGAATTCGCCTTTGCTGGAAAAAATCTCGCAGCCCAGCGATCTCAAAAAGCTCTCCGGCCAGCAGGTCGAGCAGCTTTGTGCGGACATCCGCGAATTTTTATTGGAAAACGTATCCAAGACCGGTGGCCATCTGGCCTCCAACCTGGGGGCTGTGGAGCTGACGGTAGCGCTGCACCGCGTCTTTGCAACCCCGCAGGACGAGATCGTGTTCGATGTGGGCCACCAGTGTTATACGCACAAGCTGCTGACCGGCCGCCGCGAGGGCTTTGCAAAGCTCCGCCAACTCGACGGCCTGTCCGGTTTCCCGAACCCCAACGAGAGTGAACATGACGCCTTCATTTCCGGCCACGGCAACACCGCGCTGTCGGTCGGCATCGGCATTGCGTGGGCCAAAAAGCTGCGGGGGGAGCCGGGGCAGGTGATCGTGCTCATCGGCGACGGTGCCTTTACCGGCGGCATGGTCTACGAAGGGATGAACAACATCGGCAGCCTGGACAATCTGCTCGTCGTTCTGAACGACAACAAGATGTCCATCTCCAAAAATGTGGGCGCGCTGTCCCGCTACCTCAAGCGTCTGCGCACCACCAACCGCTACTTCGATGCCAAGGAGAACGTGCGCAGCTTTCTGGACCACGTGCCTGTGGTCGGCACACCGCTCAAGGTGACTATCCAGAACAGCAAGGCCATGGTGCGCCGCGCCATGTACCACTCCACCATGTTTGAGGATATGGGCTTCCATTACTACGGCCCCTTTGACGGCAACAACGAGCAGGAAGTCGAGCGGATCCTGCGCAGCATCCATAAGCAGCCCGGCCCGCACTTCCTGCATGTCGTCACGAAAAAGGGCAAGGGTTACGCGCCCGCCGAGAGCAACCCCGGCAACTTCCACGGCGTCTCGAAGTTCGACCTCATCGACAGCATCCCGGACCCGGAGGTCGCCCCGAAGGAATCGTTCTCGACCGTATTCGGCAACCTGCTGAACCAGGAGGGAGCAGCGGACAAAACCATCTGCGCCATCACGGCAGCGATGAAGTACGGCACCGGTCTGCAATTCTTTGCACACACGCACCCGGAGCGGTTCTTTGATGTGGGCATGGCCGAGCAGCACGCAGTGACCTTTGCCGCCGGTCTTGCCAGCCAGGGAATGCTGCCGGTGGTCTGTATTTATTCCACCTTTTTACAGCGCTCCTATGACCAGATCATCCACGACGTCAACCTGCTCAATGAGAACGTCGTCTTCGCCATCGACCGTGCCGGTTTTGTCCCGGCCGATGGTGAGACCCATCAGGGCATCTTTGACCCGGCTTTCCTGAGCCAAGTCGGCATCCCCATCTATTCGCCGTCGAACTATGCAGAGCTGCGGCACTGGCTGCCGGTCCTGCTGGACAAGGACCAAAAAGGCCCTCGTGCCATCCGCTACCCGCGCGGCGGCGAAAGCGCGGTGCTGGCGGCTTACGGCTGTTCGGGCAAAGCGTACGACCGGATGCACACGGCACCCGGCGCGCAGGTCGCACTGGTCAGCTACGCCGACGAAGTGGAGGATGTGCTCCAGGCAGCTCAGATTCTGGGGGAGGAAAACCTGCCCTGCGATGTTTATAAGCTTGTAAAGGTGTTCCCCTTTACAGATGATCTCGTTGATGAAATCCGTCGTTATCCGGTCGTTTTGTTTGCCGAAGAGTGTGTCGCCTGCGGCGGCATCGGCGAGCACCTCGAAGCCGCACTGTATCAGGCAGGCTGGAAGGGAACTTACATCCACCGGGCCGTTGAAAACGTTCGTCTGCCCCACGCGACCGTCCCGCAGATCAAGGAGGCGACCGGTCTGGACGCCGCCCATCTGGCGCAGGCAGTCCGTGAGCACAGGAAAGGAGAAACTGCATCTTGAAAATCCGATTGGATCAATATCTGGTTCAGCATGGCCTGATCCAGAGCCGTGAACGTGCCAAAGCCATGATCATGTCCGGCGTCGTCTTCGTCAACGAGCAGAAGGTGGACAAGGCCGGTGAGATGATCAAGGAAGACGCCAAGGTCGAGGTGCGCGGCCACGACATCGGCTATGTCAGCCGCGGTGGTCTGAAGCTGGAAAAAGCAATGCAGTGCTTTCCACTGACCCCCAACGGCAAGGTCTGCATGGACATCGGTGCGTCCACCGGTGGCTTCACCGACTGCATGCTCCAAAATGGTGCGGTCAAGGTCTATGCCGTCGATGTCGGCTACGGCCAGCTGGCCTGGAAACTGCGCACCGACGAGCGGGTCGTGAACATGGAACGCACCAACATCCGCAGCGTCACCCCCGACCAGCTGGGCGAACCCATTGAATTTTTCAGTGTGGATGTCTCGTTCATCTCGCTGCATCATATCTTCCCGGTGGCGCAGGCAATCACCACACCAGACGCCATGGGCGTCTGTCTGGTCAAGCCGCAGTTCGAGGCCGGCCGCGAAAAGGTCGGCAAGAACGGCGTCGTGCGCGACCCGGCCACCCATTGCGAGGTGCTGCACAATGCGATGGGCTACGCAGCGGCCAACGGCTTCGCCGTGCGCGGGCTGGATTTCAGCCCCGTCAAAGGCCCGGAAGGCAACATTGAGTACCTGATGTTCGTGCAGAAGAGCGCAGAGCCCGCCGTGCTGGACGACAGCGTGGCAAAACAGGTCGTGGAAGCCAGCCATTCGACGCTGGACCACTGAGAGCAGAAAGAAGGTGCTGGGTGTGACTGTTTATATTTCACCCAACCCCGGCAAAGCGATGGCCTACGGCATCTCGCAGCGGGCCGCGCAGATCCTGCTGACCCACGGTGCCAGGGTGCTGATGCAGACCGACCTCAAGGCCGAATGCGATACGATGGGCGTGGAGTATCTGCCGCAGGAGGAATGCCTCGAAAAAACGGATGTCATTCTGACCATCGGCGGGGATGGCACCATCCTGCACGAGGCCAACCTCTCGCTGGAATACCGGAAGCCCATCCTCGGCATCAACCTTGGGCGCTGCGGCTTTCTGGCCACCTGTGAGATCAACGAGATGGAACAGAAGCTCTCTGCCGTTGCGCGGGGAGATTATCTGCTGGACCACCGGATGCTGCTTTACGTCCGCGTTCTGGGCGACGACAGCTGGGAGGGCCACGCCCTCAACGATGTCGTCATCACCAAAGGCCGTTTGCAGCAGGCCATTGATTTCAGCATCTACTGCGATGACATCCTGGTCGAGCATTACCGCGGAGATGGTGTGATCGTGGCTACGCCAACCGGCTCCACGGCCTATTCGCTGGCGGCCGGCGGGCCCATCTTGGACTCGCAGACCAAGGGCGTGGTCGTCACGCCCATCTGCCCGCACAGTCTGGCCAGTCCGGCCATGGTGTTTGCACAGGAACGCAAGATCAACATCTGCGTCGGTCAGGTCGCGGACGAGGAAGTCTTCGTCAGCTGCGATGGTGCGGCAGGCTATTCTCTGCATGCCGGTGCCACCGCCGAAGTGCGGCTGAGTGACCAGATCGTGCAGCTCATCACCTTCAGCAAAGCCGACCAGTTTCAGGCCATCGACCAGAAACTGCGCGGCAGACGGTAAGTTTTGACAGAAAGGGGAACCGATATGGCCAGCAGCCGAGGCGATGCCAAAAGCAAGCGGGAGCGTCAGCAGACGATCCTGCGGCTGATCCAGGAGCATCCGATCAGCCGTCAGGAGTCCCTGCTCGACCACCTGCGAAATGAGGGATTCGATGCCACACAGGCCACGATCTCCCGCGATATCCGGGAGCTCAGCCTGGTCAAAGCAGCCACGAGCACCGGCTACCGGTATGTTTCCAGCCACAACGAGGCACTGAACCCGAAGATCCAGGGCCGTTTTGAGACGATCTTCCACGAGTCTGTTCTGGGGGTGGATTTTGCCGGACACGTCGTTCTGGTCAAATGCTACTCCGGCATGGCGAATGCCGCCTGTGAGGTGTTTGACGCCCTGAAATGGAAAAATGTTGTCGGAACCTTGTCCGGCGACGATACCTTCCTGATCGTGGCCCGCTCGGAGCGCGATGCAAAGACCATCTGCTCGGAGCTGACCCACCACATCGGACAGAAATAATGCGGGAGAAATTACCATGCTGAGCAGCCTGCAAATTGAAAATGTTGCAGTCATCCAGAAAGCCGACGTGCATTTTGAAAAGGGCCTGAACGTCCTCACCGGCGAAACGGGCGCGGGCAAGTCGATTTTGATCGACTCCATCAATGCCATTCTCGGCAACCGGACGTCCAAAGACCTTGTGCGCACCGGGGCGGCCAAAGCGGTCATCCGTGCCGCCTTTGATGACGTGCCGGGTGCCGTGCTAGACAGCCTGGAAAAGGCCGGATATGAGCGCTCCGATGCCCTGACCCTGAGCCGTGAGATCACAGCCGAGGGCAAAAGCACTTGCCGCATCAATGGGATGCCTGCCACAGCCGCCATCCTGCGGGAGCTGTGCGGCGGGCTGATCAACATCAACGGCCAGCACGACTCCGTCGGCCTGCTGAACCCGGCCCATCACGAGGGGATTTTGGACGCTTATGCGCAGAATGGTGCCACATTTCAGGCGTATTATACCGTTTACCGGGAGCTGATCAAGGTCAAAAAAGAGCTGGATGCCATCATCACCGATGAGACCGAAAAGCAGCGGAAGATCGACCTGCTGAGCTATCAGGTGCAGGAGATCGAGGATGCCGCCCTGACCGAAGGCGAGGAGGAGACGCTGAACGCCCGCCGCAAGGTGCTGGCGAACGCCTCCACCATCCGGGAGCGGATCTCTCAGTGCTATGCGCTTCTTTCCGGCGATGATGAGACGCCCGGCGCGGTGGACCTGCTGGGCGAAGCCTCTAACGCGATCGACGCAGCGGCGCAGGTGGACAACACGCTTTCGGATGCCGCCGGGCAGCTGCTCGATCTCTATTATACGGCCAAAGACGTCTCGGCTGACCTCATCGGGCGGCTGGACGGATATGATACAAATGATGCAGAGCTGGACGAGATCGAGCAGCGCATCGACCTCATCTACAAGCTCAAGCGCAAGTATGGCGACACGGTGGAAGACATCATCGCCTTTGGAAAGACCGCGCGGGAGGAGCTGGATCGCATCCAGTTTTCGCAGGAGCGGGCCGAACATCTGCAAGCGGAAAAGCACCGCCTGTATGTTCTGGCGCGGGACAAGGCCGAGGTTCTTACCCAGACCCGCCTGCGGGCCTTTGAGGAGCTGAATAGACGCATCTCCGGTACGCTGGATTTCCTCAACATGCCCGGTGTCCGGATGACGCTCCGCCATGCGCGCGGCCCGCTGGCCAGCCATGGACAGGACAGCGTGGAATTTTATATTTCCACCAACCCCGGTGAGGCCCCGAAGCCTCTGGCAAAGATCGCGTCCGGCGGCGAGCTGAGCCGCATCACACTGGCCATCAAGAACGCGATGGCCGATAAAGACGCCGTGCCCACCGTCATCTACGATGAGATCGACAGCGGCGTTTCGGGCAAGGCGGCCAGCCGCATCGGCGAGGTGCTCAAGCAGAGCGCGCAGGATCATCAGATCCTCTGCATCACGCATACGGCACAGATCGCCGCTCTGGCCGACTGCCATCTGCTCATCCAGAAAAATGTTGCAAACGAGCGCACCTATACCGAGATCCATCCGCTGGATCAGGAGGGCCGGGTGGACGCTCTGGCGCACATCATTTCCGGCGACCATGTCACCGAACTTTCCCGTGCCAACGCGCGGGAAATGCTGGGCCTTGCCGAGAGCGAAACTCGTGATTGACAAGTTTCTGGAATTGTGCTACACTGGCTTTTGTTGAAAGGCGATGAAGGGAACAAGTACCCTGAAGCGCTCTGCCCAGAGAGGTCCCGGTCGGTGCAAGGGGCGTGCAGAGCAGCGGGGGAAATACCTCCCGGAGCTGTAAGCTGAATGAGAGAACTCTCTAGTAGGCTGTGCCGCGTGCGAGCGTTACAAACGCAGGAGTGTCGTCCTACTCTGGGGCATGCACTCGTGAGGCCGCTTCCGTGAGGGAACGGCAAACAGAGGTGGTACCGCGAACATTTCTCGCCCTCTGCCAAATTTATTTTGGCAGGGGGCGTTTTTTTATCCCTCTGCCCACAAAACAGGAGGAAAAAACTCATGACTCTGTACGAAGAACTCAAGGCCCGCGGCCTGGTGGCGCAGATCACCGACGAGGAGATCATCGACCTCATCAACAACGGCAAGGCAACCTTCTACATCGGCTTCGACTGCACTGCCGACAGCCTGACCGCAGGCCATTTTATGGCGCTGACCCTGATGAAGCGCCTGCAGATGGCTGGCAACAAGCCCATCGCTCTGATCGGCGGCGGCACCACCATGATCGGCGATCCCTCCGGCCGCACCGATATGCGCAAGATGCTGACCAAAGAGGACATCGCCCACAATGCCGCCTGCTTCAAGAAGCAGATGGAAAAGTTCATCGACTTCTCCGAGGGCAAGGCCCTGATGCTGAACAACGCCGACTGGCTGCTGAACCTGAACTACGTCGAGCTGCTGCGTGATGTGGGTGCCTGCTTCTCGGTCAACAACATGCTGCGCGCCAAGTGCTACGAGCAGCGGATGGAGAAGGGCCTGTCCTTCCTCGAATTCAACTACATGATCATGCAGAGCTACGACTTCTACTACATGTTCCAGCACTACGGCTGCAACATGCAGTTCGGCGGCGACGACCAGTGGAGCAACATGCTGGGCGGCACTGAGCTCATCCGCCGCAAGCTGGGCAAGGACGCCTACGCCATGACCATCACCCTGCTGACCGACTCCCAGGGCAAGAAGATGGGCAAGACCGCTGGCAACGCCGTCTGGCTCGACCCCAACAAGACCAGCCCCTTCGAGTTCTACCAGTACTGGCGCAATGTCGGCGATGCCGATGTCATGAAGTGCATCCGGATGCTGACCTTCCTGCCGCTGGAGCAGATCGACGAGATGGCCACCTGGAAGGATCAGCGACTGAACGAGGCAAAGGAGATCCTGGCCTACGAGCTGACCAGCATGGTCCACGGCAAGGAAGAGGCCGATAAAGCCCAGAACGCCGCCCGCGCCCTGTTCAGTGGTGCAGCCGATACCGAGCACATGCCCACCACCCAGCTGACCGAGGCAGACCTGACGGACGGCTCCATTGGCATCCTGACCGTGATGGTCAAGGCTGGTCTGGCCGCCTCCAACGGTGAGGCCCGCCGTCTGGTTACCCAGGGAGGCGTCCTCGTCGATGGTGAGAAGGTCGCCGCTCCCACCGTCAGCTTCACGGCAGAGCAGCTGGCCAATGGCATCGTCATCAAGAAGGGCAAGAAGATCTACCACAAGGTCACACTGTAAAGCGCTTTTGCAAAACGCAGCAAACCACCCATAACATTAAGAGCCGCCCGCTTCTCAAAACCGAGAAGCGGGCGGCTCTTGTTGCACGTTGAAATATTCCAGGATCGATCGGGCTTTTTTACAGCTCGAATGCCTTCTTCAGCACATCATAGGCAGCATCTTCGTTTTCTGCGCGAACCAGAAGGGAAATATCCAGATCGCTGGTGGTGATGAGCAGCACTTCGATGTCTGCCATGGCCAGAGCGTTCAGGGCACGGGCTGCCACACCGCAGCTGGTGACCATCTCTTCACCGAAGAGGTTCAGCTTGGAGTAGCCCACGCTGATGAGCGGGGAGGCCTTGGCATCCTTGTCGAGGTTAGCGGCCGAGATGGCTTTCATCACGAGGGGCAGGTCGCTGGCCGAGGCCGTAAAGCTGAAATCCATGGTGGTGCCATGGGGTGCGCTCTGGCTGATCATATCCACCACGACGCCGGTATCCGCAAAAATCTGCAGATACCGTGCCAGACTGTTGCCCTTGAACTCGACATCCTGGACGCTGATCATCATCAGACTGGGTTCAATGTTGATCTTCGAAACACCGTACATAGTAAACACTCCATTCTGCCCATACGGGCTGCAAGATCCGGCAGGATCACATTTCTGCAATCATGTTACCCATATTGTACAGTCCCGGCTCCTTTTTTGCAAGATAAACAGCGGCATTGATGGCACCGTTTGCAAAAATGCTGCGGGAATAGGCGGTATGCTTGAGGGTGATGACCTCGTCCGGGCCGCAGAACAGCACCTCGTGGTCGCCCACGATGCTGCCGCCGCGCACCGAGCTGATGCCAATTTCCTTAGGGTCGCGCTTCTGGCGGACGGAGGAGCGGTCGTAAACGTAGTGATATGCACCGTCGTTCTCTTCGTTGATGGCATCGGCCAGCATCAAAGCCGTGCCGCTGGGGGCATCCAGCTTGTTGTGGTGGTGCTGCTCCACGATCTCCACGTCATACGCAGCACCCAGAATGGCCGAAGCGCGTTTGCACAGCTCGGACAGCACATTGATGCCGATGGACATGTTGGCGCTCTTGAACACGGGCACCGTGCGGGACAGCTGCACGACCTTGAGCTGCAGCTCTTCGGACAGACCGGTGGTGCAGACCACGATGGGCAGCTTGTGGGCCTCGCAATAGGGCAGGGCCTTTTCCACGGCAGCGGGGGAGCTGAAGTCGATGACTACATCGCCCTTGCCGTCCAGCTTTTCCAGGCTGTCGTAAACGGGGATGCCGTTCTGCTCGCCGTCCTTCACATCAATACCGGCAATGACACGGCAGTCCTCCCGCTGGGCGATCATCTCGCACAGCACATGTCCCATCCGGCCGCCGATGCCCTGAATGATAATATCCGTCATTTGATCTTACCTCGTTCTTTGATTTTCCGAAAAGGCCAAATGCCCGGAAGAACGTTCCACCGGGCATTTGTGCGTTGTTCTGTTGTTATTTCAGGAGGCCTTCTGCGGCAAGCGCCTGTTCGATCTTCTCCTTGTGCGCGTCGCTGGGCTCCACCAGAGGCAGGCGGCAGGCACCGGCGTTCCAGCCCAGCACGTTCATGGCGTACTTGACCGGGATGGGGTTGACCTCGCAGAAGAGAGCGTCTGCCAGCGGCAGGATCTCCAGCTGCAGCTGGCAGGCCTTCCGGGTGTCGCCGTCGAACCAGGCCTTGCAGCAGTCGTGCATCAGCTCCGGCTTGACGTTGGAGACGACGCTGATGACGCCTTTGCCGCCGAGAGACAGCAGGGGGACCACCTGGTCGTCGTTGCCGGAGTAGATGTTCAGTTCATCGCCGCACAGCTGTGCGATCTTCGCCACCTGTGAAATGTTGCCGGACGCTTCCTTGATGCCATTGATGAGCGGGTGCTTGCTCAGCTCCAGAGCCGTCTCCGGGGCAATGTTCAGGCCGGTACGGGAGGGCACGTTGTAGAGGATGACCGGGATCCCAGCCGCATCGGCCATGGCGGTGAAGTGCGCGATCAGGCCTGCCTGGGTGGTCTTGTTGTAGTACGGGGTGACCAGCAGCAGGGCATCGGCACCGCACTCGGCAGACTTTGCAGCCAGTGCGCAGCCGTGGTCGGTGTCGTTGGAACCGGCACCCGCGATGACGGGCACCCGGTGGTTGACGGTATCAACGGTGAACTTGATGGCAGCCAGCTGCTCTTCATCGGTCATGGTGGAGCACTCACCGGTGGTTCCGCAGATGACGATGGCATCGGTGCCGCGCGCGATCTGGTCCTCGATGATGCGGCCCAGTTCGTCAAAGTTGACGCTGCCATCCTCGTACATCGGGGTGATGATCGCTACGCCCGCGCCGGTAAAGACAGGATTTTTCATAGTGTAAGATCTCCTTTTGCTGTGTTTGGGAACGCAGATCAGTCAAAATAGCCCTTGGCGGCCAGCAGCTCTGCCAGCAGGACCGCACCGCCTGCCGCACCGCGCAGGGTGTTGTGGCTCATGCAGGCGAACTTGTAATCGAACAGGGTGTCCTCCCGCAGACGGCCCAGGCAGACGGCCATGCCGTGCTCGGTGTTGCGGTCCAGCTTGGGCTGAGGACGGTCGTTCTCGGTGAAGTAGTGCAGGAACTGCTTGGGTGCGCTGGGCAGCTCCAGCTCCTGCGCAGGGCCGCGGAAGTTAGCCCATGCTGCAAGGATCTGCTCCTTGGTGGGCTTCTTGTCAAAGCTCACGAAGACCGCAGCGGTGTGGCCGTCGGAGACGGGAACACGGAAGCACTGTGCGGTGATGACGGGCTTCTCGGCATTGACGATCCGGTCGCCCTCGATGTGGCCCCACAGCTTCAGCGGCTCCTGCTCGCTCTTCTCTTCCTCGCCGCCGATGTAGGGGATGACATTGTCCACGATCTCCGGCATCCGGTCAAAGGTCTTGCCCGCACCGGAGATGGCCTGGTAGGTGCAGACCAGCGCCTTGCTGACGCCGAAATCCTTCATCAGAGGATGCAGGGCCGGTACATAGCTCTGCAGGCTGCAGTTGGACTTGACGGCGATGAAGCCGCGCTTGGTGCCCAGACGCTTGCGCTGGGCCGGGATGATCTCAATGTGGTCGGCGTTGATCTCCGGCACCACCATCGGGACATCCGGGGTGCCGCGGTTGGCGCTGTTGTTGGAGACGACCGGGCACTCTGCCTTGGCATAAGCCTCCTCAAGCGCCTTGATCTCGGCCTTGGGCATATTGACGGCGCAGAAGATGAAATCCACCTGCGAAGCGACCTCTTCCACCTTGGAAGCGTCCAGCACGACCATTTTCTTCACGCTTTCGGGCATCGGGGTGGTCATGGCCCAGCGGGAACCGACAGCCTCCTCATAGGTCTTGCCTGCACTGCGGCCGGATGCGGCCAGGGTGGTCAGTTTGAACCAGGGGTGATTCTCCAGCAGTGTGATGAAGCGCTGACCGACCATGCCAGTCGCACCGACAACGCCAACCTTATACTGTTTTTCCATTTCCAGCACCTTTCCTTTCAAAAAAAAACGAAATTCACACAGAGCGCAGGCTTGCAAACCGGACGCCTATGCAATATAATAGATACCGCTTATACAGATTTTATGATAACATTGATACGACCTTCGTGTCAATCATCGGAAAGGCAAATGCGAAGCATGTTAAAAAAAGATTTTTGGTACGATTTACCCAAAGAGCTCATTGCACAGGAGCCTGCGGACCCTCGTGATGCCGCGCGCCTCATGGTCCTGAGCCAGAAAGACGACAGCATCCAGCACCGGATCTTCCGCGACCTGCCGGAATATCTGGAGCCCGGCGACCTGCTGGTCGTCAACAATTCCAAGGTCCTGCCTGCCCGCATCGTGGGCGTCAAGCAGCCCACCGGCGCAGTCTGTGAGCTGCTGCTGCTCCGCCAGGTCAGGGGCGACCAGTGGGAATGCCTGGCCAAGCCCGGCAAGCGGATGCAGCCGGGCACGAAGGTCAGCTTCGGCGACGGCACCCTGACCGCCGTGGTGGACGAGACGCTGGAAGACGGCAACAAGTTCGTTACATTCTATTATGACACCGAGACCCTTTATGAAAAGCTGGACGAATTTGGCAAAATGCCTCTGCCGCCCTACATCACGAAGCAGCTGGATGACCAGAGCCAGTACCAGACCGTCTATGCCAAGGAGCTGGGCAGCGCCGCCGCCCCCACGGCAGGCCTCCACTTTACCCCGGAGCTGATGGACACCATCCGCGCCAAGGGGGTCGGCATCGCCGAAGTGACCCTGCATGTGGGCCTCGGCACCTTCCGCCCCGTGATGGAGGATGAGATCACCGACCACAAGATGCATAGCGAGTGGTACTCCATCAGCGAGGAGACCGCCCAGCGCATCCGGGAGACCAAGGCCGCCGGGCACCGCGTCATCGCCGTCGGCACCACCAGCTGCCGCACCTTGGAAGCTGTCGCCGCCAAGTACGGCGAGATCAAAGCCTGCAGCGGCAACACATCCATCTTCCTGTATCCCGGTGTCCAGTTCCACTGCATCGACGGCCTTATCACCAACTTCCACCTGCCCGAAAGCACCCTCATCATGCTGGTATCGGCGCTCTACGGCTACGAAAAGACCATGGCTGCATACAAGGTCGCTGTGGAACAGAAGTACCGCTTTTTCAGTTTTGGCGATGCGATGCTGATCCTGTAACACCGAAATTTACGCTCGTGAGCCGGACATGGCCTGCGGGCATTGAACGATCCGTCGTTCTCTGGTACACTATTTCTGATGACGCCGCAGGTCTGCGGCACAGGATGCACGGCTGTTTTCCGTGCACAGAAAGGAAATGTTTATGCCTTCTTTGACCACGTACAAGCTCCTCAAGCAGGAGCACGACGCCCGGCGGGGCGAGTTCAAGACCGTGCACGGCACCGTGCAGACCCCGGCGTTCCAGAACGTCGCAACGGCAGGTGCCATCAAAGGCGGCCTGTCAGCACAGGACCTGAAGGATATCGGTGCGCAGGTCATGCTCTGCAATACCTACCACCTTCATCTGCGCCCCGGCGACAAGCTGGTGGCCGACATGGGCGGCCTGCACAAGTTCACCCGCTGGAACGGCCCCATCCTGACCGACAGCGGCGGATTTCAGGTGTTCAGCCTGTCCAAGCTGCGCAAGATCACCGAAGAGGGCGTGACCTTTGCGTCCCATCTGGACGGACACCGGATCTTCATGGGCCCGGAAGAGAGTATGCAGATCCAGGCGAACCTTGGCTCGACCATCGCCATGGCCTTTGATGAGTGTGTGGAGAACCCCGCACAGCACGATTATTCCAAGGCAAGCTGCGATCGCACCGTCCGCTGGCTGGCCCGCTGCAAAACGGAGATGGCCCGCCTAAAGCACGAGGGCAGAGCCGTCAACCCGGATCAGCTTCTGTTTGGCATCAACCAGGGCTGCACCTTTGCCGACCTGCGGGTCGAGCACATGAAGCAGATCGCCGAGATGGACCTCGATGGCTATGCCATCGGCGGCCTGGCAGTGGGCGAGCCCACCGATGTGATGTATGAGATGATCAGCCAGGTAGAGCCTCACATGCCCAAGGATAAGATCCGCTACCTGATGGGCGTCGGCACACCCGGCAACATCATCGAAGCCGTTTCCCGCGGCGTGGACCTGTTCGACTGCGTCATGCCCAGCCGCAACGCCCGCCACGGCCACCTGAACACCTGGGGCGGCATCATCAACATCAAGAATGCCAAGTACGAGCGTGATGAACGCCCCATCGACCCCACCTGCGGCTGCCCGGCCTGCCGGAACTACTCCCGCGCCTATATCCGCCATCTGTTCAAGGCGGAAGAGCTGCTGGGGATGCGTCTGGCCGTCATGCACAACCTGTGGTTCTACAACCATCTGATGGAGCGCATCCGCGACGAGCTGGACGCAGGTACCTTCACTGCCTTCCATGACCGCTATGTGAAGCTCCTGGATACAAGAATCTGAGTTTTTCGCACTTTGGCCTTGCAACCGCCCGAAGAAGGGTTTATAATAAGGTTATCTGAATTTTGAGAGGAGATTTTGCCCATGCAATTTCTGACGACTACGACCGAAAGCTACATCAGCCTGTTCTTCACCCTGGCTCTGATGCTGGTTCTGCTCTATTTCATGATCTATCGTCCCCAGAAGAAGCAGGAGAAGAAGGACGCTGCCATGCGTGCTGCTCTGGAGATCGGCGATCAGGTCACCACCATCGGCGGTGTGATCGGTCGTGTGGTTGCTATCAAGGACGATACCTTCGTTCTGGAGACCGGCGCTGACCGCGTGAAGATCCGCTTCACCAAGAATGCCATCAGCTCTGTTGAGAAGCTGAACATGGACAACGCTCCCGCTAAAAAGTAATTTCAAGACCTGGTACTTTTTCACGCGCCTTCCTGCATACAGTAGTGCAGGGAGGCGCGTTTTTATGTCTGAACAAAAGAAGATCTCCGTAGGGGCGGCGCTGCTGGCGTTCGGCATCGGCGGCGCGTTTGCCGGTGCCTGCATGGCAGGGCTGGCGTATCTCATGGTCCGGCATGGGCTTTCGCAGGCTGCGGCCTGGCCGATGGCAAGCGCTGCAGTCTGCGCGGGCAGCCTGCTCAGCGGGTGGTTGGCCGCATTTTTTCAGCGCAGCCGCGGGCTGGTCTGTGGAGCCATCCAGGGGGCAATGTTCGTACTGCTCCTGACCGGGTTTGGTCTCTATGCCGGGTTTGCACCCGCAGAAATGCAGCTTGTGCGGTTTGCACTGGTGTTTTTATTTGGCTGTCTGGGCGGCATCTTCGGGATGTTGCGCACCGAACGGCGGCATCACTGAAACGATTCGAGAGCACAAAACAGGAGGAGTTCAAAGATGTGGGTCTATCAGAAGCCGGAATCGTCCGAACCCTTGGAACCGCTGTCTGCACCGTCTGTGCCGGACAGCGCACCGCTCAAAACCAACGTTACACTTCCAGAACCAAATGAGCCGTTCCCGGCGGAAGTACCATCGCAAGCGGTCCCGGCCATTCCGGAGCCGATGGAAACGCCCCGGAAACGCTCTCTGCGAGCCGATCACAGCTGCATCCTGCTGGCGGGTGCGTATTTGTTCGGGACCTTTCTTGCGGGTGTTCTATCTGCTCTGTGCAGTGCCGGCGAGCTGGAAACGCTCAACTATTATCTCGGCTGCTGGCGGACTTCCTTTGCAGCGGAAACGGCGGCTCAGGCAATGGGCCTTTTCCGGACGGAACTTCTGACCGCCTCCGGGGCGCTGACCGTTTTGCTTCTGCTGGGTCTGTCCGCAATTGGTTCGCTGCCCATTTTCTGTTTTCTGATCCTCTATGGGGCCGGGGCAGGGATGCTGTCCTTTCAGCTGCTGACCAACCTGAACTGGAAGGCACTGTTGGTCTATTCCGCCGCATCCGGGCTTCCTACCGCGCTTGCCGCCGGCTGCCTGTGTCTGTTCGGCGCGCTGGCGCTGCAGGTCAGTGGAAAGATCCAGCGCTGCTCCTTCGGAACGTCGCTTTACTCCGCCGGAGCCTTGAGCCTGGTCGGCCAGTTCGTCCGCACATTGTTTCTCCTGCTTCCCATCTGCGGTGCCGCAACGGGGATGCTGTATCTGTGCGGGCAGATGAAGGGATTTTAAGAAGTTCGCGCAAAAAACAAATTCCTATCTTGACACTCACCGGCTTTTATGGTAGAATACATCACGTTGCAGAACATTGGTCTGCTACTGTGGCTCAGCCGGTAGAGCAGCTCACTCGTAATGAGCAGGTCGTCCGTTCGAATCGGATCAGTAGCTCCAAAAAGCCCTACGAATTATCGCTAGATTTTGCGAAATTCGTAGGGCTTTTTCTTGCTTATAAAGTACTACCCCAAATTTTTTGTAACACTTTTTGCAACATGGTCTTGTCGGCAACATTTTCTAATGGTCTGCATCGAGTTTTTGCCCGATAGATTCCTTCACTAAAATTTTGTGCAATTTTCACAGTTTTCTTCTTGCACTTTTGGTGGTACAATAAGTATGGAATTCTATTGAGATTTCGGGAGGAGCCGTATGGCTGAAAAGAGCATCGAACTGGATAGTGTGGAGATCGCGGCGGCGGTTTTTGGAAACTGTGACCGCAACATCCGCCTGTTGGAGAAAGAGTTTTCCGTCACAGCTGTCTGCCGCGGCACAATGCTTCGCCTGTCGGGTGAAAGCGCCAATGTTGCCGCTGCGGCACGTGCCATTGAGGGGATGCTCCTTCTAATCGAGAATCATACCCCGCTGGAAGAGCAGACCGTGCGCTATTGCTTGAGCCTTGCGCATGACGGCGAGGAAAAGCGCGTCAAAGAGCTGACGGAGGATTTCGTGACCGTCACCGTAAAGGGGCGTCCGATCCGCCCCAAAACGCTGGGGCAGAAGGAATACCTCAACGCCATCCGCAAGAATGCAGTGACCTTTGGCGTCGGCCCGGCGGGTACGGGTAAAACGTATCTGGCTGTCGCAATGGCCGTTAAAGCCTTTAAGGCAAAAGACGTTTCTCGTATCGTCCTGACCCGCCCGGCGGTGGAAGCAGGGGAGAAGCTTGGTTTTCTGCCTGGCGACCTGCAGCAGAAAGTAGACCCTTATCTGCGTCCGCTCTACGACGGCCTGTTCGATATGCTGGGGGCCGAAACGTACGAGCGTCTAGTGGAAAAGCAGATCATCGAGGTCGCGCCGCTCGCATACATGCGTGGACGCACCCTGGATGACTCGTTTATCATTCTGGACGAAGCGCAGAATACCACCCCCGAACAGATGAAGATGTTTCTGACCCGTATGGGTGTAGGTTCCAAAGTGGTCGTGACCGGCGATGTGACACAAATCGACCTGCCCGACCGTACCCGCAGCGGTCTTGTGGACGCGCTGCAGATCCTGAAAAATGTGGACGGCATCGCACAATGCTACTTTACCGAAAAGGATGTTGTGCGTCATCGTCTGGTCCAGGAGATCATCAAAGCGTACGAAGCCGCCGCGCACCCCGCCAAGCGCTGAGAGTCATAACGCTTTCAAAAAGGCAGCATAAAAAGAAAGGAGTGGACTGTTATGTCCAATAAAGTTTTGATCACCAATTCCCAGAAGGCTGTGAAGGTCCCGTCGGGCCTCCGCATCCTGATCCGCCGTGCCTGCAACGCCGTGCTGGAATATGAACATTTCGATGACCCTGCTGAGATCAGCGTGACCTTCGTTGACAATGCCTCCATTGCGGAGCTGAACAACCAGTATCGCAACAAACCCATGCCCACGGACGTTCTGAGCTTTCCTCTGGGCGAAAACGGCGTATACGATGTCGATGAGAACAACGGCTGCAAGATGCTGGGCGATATCGTCATCAGCATGGAGCGCGCACAGGAACAGGCTACGCTCTATGGTCATCCGCTGCAGCGCGAAGTCGCCTTCCTGACGGTGCACTCGATGCTGCATCTGCTGGGCTATGACCACGAGAACGGCGGACTGGAAGCCATGCGGATGCGCGAGAAGGAAGAGGCCGTGCTGACCCAGCTCGGTCTGCCCCGCACAGTCAGCTACACGGAATAACACAGAAGCCTTGGAAGGGATAGGAGTTCTATTTTGAAAAACGCAGCCCCAATGCAGCAGCATTATGAGACCTCTTCGGTCTTTGTGGCCGTCATCGGCCGGCCGAACGTCGGCAAATCCAGCCTGACAAATCGTCTGGTCGGTGAGAAGGTGGCCATCGTCACCTCCAAACCTCAGACGACCCGCACCCGCATCACCGGTGTGGTGACGCGCGGGCCGTTGCAGTATGTCCTGCTCGATACGCCGGGCGTACACAAGGCACACAACAAACTGGGCAAACGGATGGACAAGACGGCCAGCGATTCCATCGCGGACGTCGATGTCTCCATGATGCTGTTTGAGCCGTACGGTGCACTCAATGAGCCAGAAATGGTCCTTGTGGACGCTCTGCGCAGCAGCGGCGGCCCGGCCATTGCCGTCATCAACAAGACCGACCTCGTCAAGGACCCGGCGGACCTCGAAGCCCGCAAGGCAGAGCTGAAGGCGCTCGGTGTCTTTGATGCCATCTATACCGTCAGCGTCCGCGCCGACGACCGCTGCGAGGAGCTGTTTGATGCGCTGAGCCAGTATGCGGTAGAAGGCCCTCACTATTTTGACGATGACGCCTACACGGACATGCCCGAAAAAGAGCTGGTGGCTGAGGTCATCCGCGAAAAGGCGCTGCTGTTCATGCGGGACGAGATCCCGCACGGCATCGCTGTCGTGGTGGAGCGCTTCAAAGAGCGTCCCGGAACCGACCTTGTGGACATCGACGTCAACATTTACTGCGAACGTGAGAGCCACAAGGGCATGGTCATCGGCAAGGGCGGCGCGATGCTGAAGAAGATCGCCAGCGCGGCCCGTGCAGACTGCGAGGAGTTCCTCGGCTGCCGTGTCAACCTGCAGTGCTGGGTCAAAGTCAAAGCCGACTGGCGTGACAATGAGTTTTTGTTGAACAACTTTGGTTTTAAGCAGAACCCGAACAATCGCTGAGCCTGCGCCGCGATTCGGACAGATTTTCCACGGGTGGTGCGCTAGGATAAAGGCAACACTATCATGGGCGGCATCTGCCGCGCAGAAAGGGGAGGCCTATGGACGCTGACGCACGCTGGCAGGCATTTGCCTGCACCGGAAACATCCTCCGCTACCTGGATTACAGGCAGCAGAACGCGGAACAGCCTGCTGTTCCGGCAGGAGAAGATACTGATGGATACGATCGTAACGATGGGGCTCGTCCTGCGGGAGACCCGGTACAAAGAGGCTGACCGGATCCTGACCATCCTGACACCGGAGCTTGGTGTGATCTCGGCTTCGGCGCCGAACAGCCTGCGGCTGAAGAGTAAATTGTTCAGCGCCTGCGGGCTTTTTTGTTACTCGGAATTTGTCCTTGTTCCGGGGCGGAATATGTACACGGTCCGGGAGGCTTCGGTCAACACCATTTTCCACGGAGTTTCTTCCTCCATCGAGGGGATGGGGCTTGCCATGTATCTGGATGAGATGGCGGTCTCGCTCTCGCCGACCGGCACCGAAGCGGGCAAGGAGCTTCGGCTTCTGCTCAACTGCCTGTACATGATCAGCCGCCAGAAAGCGGATCTGCGCGTCATCAAGGCGGTGTTCGAGCTGCGCACCATGAGCGAGTGCGGCTTTTTGCCGCAGCTTGCCTGCTGCAACGTGTGCGGAAAGTATGACGATGCGTCGTTTTATCTCGACCCGCAGGAGGGCTATCTGCTCTGCCCGGATTGTGCGCAGAAGGCAGGAAAGCCGTGCAACCTGGACGCTGGTGCGCTGTATGCGTTGCGGCACATCTGCCTCGTAGAGGACAAAAAAATATTTGCATTCAAGATCTCGGTCGGCAGTCTGGCCAAGCTGTCGGCGGTGGCAGAGCAATACGCGCTGACCCACCTCGACAAGCCGCTGAAGAGCTATTCATTTCTGAAATCCGTTCTGCCCTGACCGAACAAATTCTAAAGGGATCATTACTATGGAAACAAGCTACTTAAAAACACTTGAGCTTGATAAGATCATTGCCCGCGCAGCCGAGGGCTGTGTCTGCCGGGAGGCTAAAGCGCAGATGCTGGCGCTGGAGCCCCAGTGCGACCCGGACGAGGTCCGCTATTCGCTGGAACAGACAGACGCCATCAACAGCCTGCTCATCAAAAACGGTTCGCCCCGGTTCGGCGGTGTGGAGGGTGTCAGCCAGCTGGTGACCCGCGCTGTCAAGGGCGGTGTCCTCTCGATGGGAGAGCTTCTGATGGTGGCGGGGGCACTCCGCAATTTCCAGAATCTGAGCAGCTGGTATGGTTCCTCGGATCACGAGGCGCTGCCGACAGACGACCTGTTCTACGCGCTGGCCCCGCAGCCCGGCCTGGAGCAGCAGATTTCCAGCGCCATTCTGGCACCGGATGCCATGGCTGACACGGCTTCCCGCACGTTGAATGAGCTACGCAAGAAGATCCACGCCACCGAAAACAGCATCCGCGACCGTCTGGAAACTATGGTCCGCAACATGGACACCTCCAAATATCTGCAAGAGAGCGTCGTTTCCATGCGAAACGGCCGATATGTCGTCCCGGTCAAAAGTGAATACCGCAGCGAAGTGAGCGGCATCATCCACGATGTTTCCTCCACGGGCGCAACGGTCTTTGTGGAGCCGCAGGCCGTCGTGGAGGCAAACGCTCGCATCCTGCAATACCGCGCACAGGAGGCGCAGGAAATCGAGCGCATTCTGGTTGCCTTCACGGCACAGGTCGCCGCCATTGAGCCGCAATTCCAATACAGCTATAAGGCCATGCTGGAGATCGACGTCCTGCTGGCCAAGGCACGGCTGGCGCTGGACATGAAGGCCTTTAAGCCTGCCGTGCGGACCGATTCGTCCTTCTCACTCATCCGGGCACGGCATCCGCTTATCGACCCCAAAAAGTGCGTCCCTGTGGATATCGCGCTGGGCAGAGACTACGATTCGCTCATCATCACCGGCCCGAACACCGGCGGCAAGACGGTCACCCTGAAAACGGCCGGTCTGCTGTGTGCCATGGCACAATGCGGCTTCCTTATTCCTGCCGACGAGCGCAGCGAGATCTGCGTGTTTGACGAGTTCCTCGTGGACATCGGCGACGAGCAGAGCATCGAACAGAGCCTGTCCACCTTCTCCGGCCACATGAAGAAGATCACAGGCATCCTGGAACTGGCCATGCCCCGCACACTGGTCCTGCTGGACGAATTGGGAGCAGGCACAGACCCCGCCGAGGGTGCTGCGCTGGCAGTCGCCATCATCGAGGAGCTGCGCCGCCGTGGTGTGCTGCTGATGGCGACCACCCACTATGCAGAGCTGAAGGTCTTCGCTCTGGAGACGAAAGGCGTCGTCAATGCCAGCTGTGAATTTGACCTTGAGACGCTGCGCCCCACATACAAGCTGAGCGTCGGCGTTCCTGGCAAATCCAACGCCTTCCTCATCAGCGAGAAGCTCGGCATCCCAGAGCGCGTCATTGAAGCGGCACAGCAGCATCTTTCGGCAGAGGACAAGCGTCTGGATGCGGTTCTGGGCCAGCTGGACGACCTGAAACTGCAGCTCAAGGAAAGCCAGGACGAGGTGGAAGAGCTTCGCAATGAGGCTGCCCATCAGCTGGATGCCGCCCGCAAAAAGCGGGACGAACTCATCCAGCAGGGCGAAAATGAGCTGGAAGCAGCCCGCGCCAAGGCCCGTGCACTGGCACAGCAGGTGGAAAGCAAAGCATACGCTTTGACGGATGAGCTGCGTCAGCTCCAGAAGGATGAGCGGATGAGCACTCAGCAAAAGGCTCAGCGCGCGCGGGAGATCGCCAAAAAGGAATCGGAAAAGCTCTTCATCGGCACCGAGGTCGTGCACAATCCGGTCAAGGAATTTGTGCCGCTGAAGGAGGTCAAGGTGGGGCAGGAGGTCTGCATCGCCGAGCTGAATCAGCTGGCAACGGTGCTGGCTTTGCCGGATAAAAACGGTGATGTCCTCGTTCGCGCCGGAATCATCAAGACCAAAGTTCCGCTCTTAGGCCTGAAGCAGCCCGAAAAGCTGGTCAAGGAACCGCAGGCCAAGACCAAGGCGCAGCAGCGGTATTCCCGCCTGACCGGTGACGCCAACCGCCCGAACGGCAGGGTAGAGCGGGTGCAGCGCAGCGCCAAAATGGAGTGCAATCTGCTGGGCCTGACGGTCGATGAGGCACTGCCAGAGGTGGATTCCTTCATCGACCGCGCCATCCTGAACGGCCAGACCGTGGTCTATCTGATCCATGGCAACGGCACCGGTGCACTGCGCACGGCCATCCACAAGCATCTGCGCGGAAACCGCATGGTCAAGAGCTTCCGCCTTGGCCGCTACGGCGAGGGTGAAAGCGGCGTGACCGTGGTCGAACTGAAGTGAAATTTCTCCGGGCATTTCCCGGAAACCTGCCCCGGAAACCATCTCGCGGGCAGGTTTTGTTTTATTCAAAGCAGGGAAGTCTATATGGCAAAACATGCAGTTCATCGCAAAAAGAAGCAGAAAAATCAGGCCTTTTCATTTCGCCAAGCGGTCGTTCTCTGCCTCTGTTTCACCGGGATCTGTTTCGGCCTTTATTTGTGGCATGCAGCCTTTACGATCGGGCAGGGAACACCCGCTGTAGACGATGATGATTTCCGTCCTACCTTCGGCCCGCCGCCCTATCGCATTGCGATCGATGCCGGGCACGGCGGCTCGGACCCAGGCGCACAGGGGATCGTAACGGAAAAGGAGATGACGGCAGCTACCGCCGAAGCACTGCGCGGGTGGCTGGAGGCCGACCCTAATTTTATCCCGCTCCAGACCCGCGAAAGCTATGACGCCACGGCAAAGCCAGCAGAACGCGCCGCTGCGGCCAATGCGCTCTCGCCGGACCTGCTGCTTTCCATCCACGGGAACTCTGCACCGGAAGGCTCCACAGCCTCCGGGTTCGAGTGCTATCCCAGTGTGCCTGGCCGCACCTGGCATCAGGAAAGCTATTATTTTGCGAAACTCCTGGCCAGCGCCATGCGTTCCGACGGGGCCAGTCTGCGGGGGCACGGGGGAGTCCGTTACATTTATTACATCGGAGAAGCAAAGCAGCTGGTCGAGACCAGCCACACCGAAGTGCGGGCAGAGCGCAGTTTTACCATCCTGGAAGATGTAAACTGTCCGGCCGTTCTGGCAGAGCAGTGCTTTGTGACCAGTACAGCTGATGTTGCACAGTTTGGCAGTGAAGAGGGTTGCAGGCGAACCGCCCGCGCTTACTATGAAGCCATCTGTACATATTTTGAGATCACGCCGCTGCCGGAATAAATCAGACCCGGCGCAACACACATAGCCTGAACCTGCAACGGTGTGCGTCCTGAAACTGAAACAAAAAACGAGCCTCCCGGCAAAGCTGTGCGTGTGGAACACAGCAGAAGAGGGGGCCTGTTTTTCAATGGCATAAGTTTCGTATAATGCACGTTATGTGAAATATAGGGGAGTGAAAAAGCCCTCTTTTCTCCAATTTTTGCCAATTAAGGCCGCTGGGCTCGATTTTGAGCTCCAGCGGCCTTTTTGCGGTATGTATGCAATTGGTGTATTCTTGGTCTGTTTTTTCTGCTTTTTGATTTACACTTTTGTCAAGAAACGATTCATCACAACGACGGTGTAATCGTTTGTATGATCTCTCAAGCCGGTGTCTGTGAATTGATTCTTCAGCCAGAACGATCTGCTTTGTTCGTTTCCATCCACATAACCCAAACGAATGTATTGATAATCCCATTGCGCCAGACAGGCACACAGCTCTGTGATGATCGAGCTTCCGACACCGGTTCCTTGCAGGTCTTTCTCCATCATAAAGAATCCGATGAACCCACTTTGCACATCCGGATAATGGTCGATGAAATCCATCACAGCCACAAGCCGCTGGTGGACGTCAAAATAGCCCAGATAATACTTATCCTGTTCCTGACCGGCCTTGCGCTGCGGCATGGCCTTCAGATCGGCTTTGATGCTTTCCGGCGTCACAAACGGCGGACAATGCTCATAAAACTGCGGATTTTTCTCACAGAGCGCAAAAACAGACGGAATATCGTCACGGAATAGCTGCCGAACCGTATAAGCACCTGAAAGTTTCGTATAATCCATTTTAGTGCTCCGTTTTTTCGCTTGCATCCGGCTCACGCAGCGCCGAAACATCTACGCGGAAACCGTCTTTGGCAGCCCCATCAAAGGCTTCCATCGGCCCGGCCGGCGTTTCGGCTGCATCATCCAGAGAATCCTTCGCTCCTGCGTCCATTTCTGCACCGTCCGGCGAAATTCCCCCGCGGGTCTCCCCCGCTTCCTGCTTTGTTGTATCCAAGTTTGTCTTCCGGACTTCCCCCAGCGGGTTCTGCTCAATGGCTGCGCGAACCTGAAATTCTTGCAGATGCGTATAGATCTGGGTCGTGCCCACACTGCTGTGGCCGAGCAGCTGCTTGAGCGTCAGAATATCCACATTGCCGGTCTGGTACATCAGCGTAGCTGCTGTATGCCGCAGCTTATGGGTCGAAAAGCCCTTCAACCCTGCCGCCTTCATGGCACCTGTCACCAGCTGTTCCACGCGGCGGTTCGAGATACGGTCTTTCATGCGGCGGGTCACAAAAACGGCCTTTTCCTTAGGGTCCAGACCTTCCATCGTATTCCGTTTCTTCAGGTACAATTGCAGCGCTTCGATGCAGGCATCATTCAGGTAGACCATGCGCTCCTTGTGGCCTTTGCCGAACAACCGGATCTGCCGCTGTTCCAGGTCAATGTCGCCAAGGTCCATCCCGACCAGTTCTGCCAGACGCATCCCGCAGTTCAGAAACAGCACGACCATGCAGTAATCCCGTTCCGGGAAATCGCTCTGATGCTGGGTGCTTTCCAGCAGCTGCATGGATTGCTCCGCCGTCAGGTATTTGGGCAGGACTTTATCCTGCTTGGGCGGTTTGATGGAGGCCGTCGGGTCCTGCGAAAGGCGGTTGACCTGATTGACCAGATAGTCATAAAACCCATGCAGGCTGGCCAGCCGCCGGGCGGTAGAAGACTTTTTGTTTCCACATTCACGGTTCAGAAAATACAGATATTCGTAAACGTCCTCTTTTGTCACGCTGCCCCAGAATGCGGTGTCGAGCCCTTTGGGGTCGATCTCTTTCAGTTCCGCATTCTCTGCCACAAGGCCCCTGCGGCGCTTCATAAAGCGGCTGAAGCCGCGCAGATCGCAGTAATAGCTGAACGCTGTGTTCGCGCTTTTGCCTGCGATCACTTCCAGATAACGCACATACTCCACAATGTCCGCCGAAGCATCATCGAACGGTTTGTGCTTGCTGGGATTCTTTTCATCAAGATAGATGGACATATCGTTTCCTTATCATTTCCATTAAAGGCGGTCATTTTTCAAAGCATGGATCGCATCCGAGATATAAGCCGCCCCTACGAGCTTCATGCCCGGATAATCTGCCGGGTTCAGATGCGCGAGGCTGTGCTTCGGCACGACGGCACGTTCAAACCCGATGCGTTCCGCCTCCCGCAGACGCTGTTCCAGATTGGGCACACTGCGCACCTCGCCGCCCAGACCGACTTCACCGATGGCGATCAATTTGTCGCTGACCGGGCAGTCCAGCAGCGATGAGACCATGCTGAGGCAGACCGCCAGGTCGCAGGCCGTATCCCGCAGCGTGATGCCGCTGACGATGTTGATATACACATCCAGGTTGCCGAAGAAATACCCGGCGCGCTTTTCAAGGACCGCAATGAGAAGGTTCATGCGGTTGTAATCGTAGCCGCTGCAGGCGCGGCGCGGTGCCGGGAAATTCGTTTTCGTCGCAAGCGCCTGAATTTCGCTCAGAATGGGGCGGCTGCCCTCCATCGTGCAGGCGACGCAGTTGCCGGAAACGCCGAGCGGACGGCCTTCCAGAAGCATCTGCGAGGGGTTTTCGATCTCTTCCAGCCCCTGCCCCGTCATATCGAACATGCCCAGCTCATTCGTGGAGCCATAGCGATTTTTGGCTGCCCGCAGGATGCGGTAAGGCAGCATTTTGTCGCCCTCAAAGTATAGCACCGTATCCACGATGTGCTCCATGACCTTGGGGCCGGCAATGGCACCATCCTTGTTGACATGCCCCACGATGAACATCGGGATCTCCTGCTTTTTAGCCACCGCCAGTAGCCGGGCCGCGCTTTCCTTCACCTGGCTGACCGTGCCGGACGAAGAGGAGATGTCCATGCAGCGCATGGTCTGGATGGAGTCGATGACCACAAGGTCTGGCTTTTCCTTTTCGATCAGGCCGCAGATCTCGTCCACGTCGTTTTCGGCTACCAGATAGATGTTCTCCTGCGGGATCTTGAGCCGCGCGGCACGCAGCTTGACCTGCCGCACCGACTCTTCCCCCGTAATATACAAAACCGTGTGCTGGTTGGAGATGGCACCGCAAAGCTGCAGCAGCATGGTGGATTTGCCCACGCCCGGCTCACCGCTGAGCAGGACCACACCGCCCAGCACGATGCCGCCGCCCAGCACACGGTCCAGTTCGGAGATGCCGGTCAGAATGCGGCTTTTCTCCTCGGTCGTGCTGATCTCCGACAGGCGCTTCGCCGTCAGCGAGGTCACTCCCTCCTGCCGGGCAGGGGCGGCGGCTTTTCCGCCGGTAAGCCCCGCCTTGGGGGCCTCTGCGACCACATCTTCGTTCATGGTGTTCCAGCTTCCGCAGCTGGGGCAGCGGCCCATCCAGCGCGGGCTGGTCTCCCCGCAGTTGGAACAGACGTAAACGGTCTTCAGTTTTGGTTCTTTCATAGACGCTCCTGTGGGGCCCGCCGGGCGGCAGGCCCGCTTTGTTTGTTCCTCTTTATATTACCACATCCGGCGGACCCCCGCAACCGCTCTCTTATTTTACCTCTACGATGGTGATGTTCTGCGCCGTCACACTGCTTTTGCTCAGGACGATATCCCGGATCTGCGCCACCTGCGCTGCCGTCAGTGCGTCGCCGGAGGTCATCACCGTCAGGTCTGCCCGGCCGGACTGCAAAAAGCAGAGGCAGTCTGCAAAGCCTTTGGCCTTGACCATCGTTTCGATCTCATTTTCCGCATGGAGATCTTCCAGATTGCCGGTCAACTGCTGGGTGTAGCTCTTTTTCTCTTCTGCGGAGAGCGACGACGATTTCAAAGCTTTCTGCACGGCGTCCATTGCTTCGTCGTGCGCCTTGGTCCGCTTGAGCCGGGCCTCCTCAAAAAACTTGGAGCCGCTGTGATTCGCTACGCTGACGAGCTGTGCTTCTCCATAATTCTTGTTGGCGCTGGAAACGGCTTCCGCCTCGGTCATCAGGCCGTCCAGAATGGGCGCGGAGGCTTCGTCCGCCGTGTCTGCTCCTGCCGCGACCTGGACGGCGTTTTCCTCCAGCGTGACGCCCGCCCGCGCATACTGCCAGTTCAGATAGACCGCAACGACCAGAGCCGCCGCCAGGGTAAGCGCCGTCACTTTTCGGGTGTTCTTGGAAATAGCTCTCATGGAAATGTTCCTCCTTGTCTCTGCGACTGAATGGTTCTGAAACAGCCGGTCAGGGCCGACGTTGTTCTACACAGATCCGGGTAGACGAAATATCCAGCAATGCCCGCACAAGCTCGGTGATCCGTGCAGCGACCCGGACATCTCCCCCGCCGTCACAGACGACCGCGACCCCGCACACCTGCGGATAATAGACCGTCTGCGCCAGAGCCGTGCCGTCATCCAACAGCACATGCGTTTCCTGGCTTTGGGTCTGTCCCGATTGCGTGTCCGTTGCATAGACGGTCTCCTCCCCGGTTTCCAATGTCACCATCACGGTCGTGGCCCCGGCCCCGTCGATCTGCCCGATCAGGTCCTGGAGCTGTGCTTCCAGCTGCTCCCGGTAGGCTGACGCCTGGGAAGCCGACGCCGCGGATGGTTCCGCAGGCGGCGTTGCGGGCAGCAGTTCGGAGAGCAGCAGCAACAGCATCGCCGCGCCGCCCAGCACCACGGCCAGTCGGGTGCGGTTCTGCTTTTCCAGCAGTGCCCGGAAATCGAATGTCGTTCCTTCTCCCCGCTGTTTCATGGCGCATTCTCCCCGCCGGGTACGTTCCACACAGGCGATACGCCCAGCGTATGTTGAAGAAGTTCCTCTACCGCATCCCGCGTTTCTTCTACCTCTCCCGTCGGCGTCACCGTCAGGGAATGGACCTGTACGCCCTCCGCTGTCTCTTCCAGCTCGATGCGGATGGCGACCTCTGCGCCCAGCTCCTCACGGCAGCGAGCTTCCAAGGTGTCTTCCAGCTGAGACGCTGCCGCACGAAGCACGGTCTCCTTCTGTGTTCCCAATTCCACCGAAGACGCCGCTGGGAGAGCGAACGCCTGCCACTCCCCTTTTGCCTGCGGAAGCACACAGAGGACCACTGCTAAAATATATAACCCAGCCACCGCTTTTATGCTGCGCCGGGCCAACCCCTGCCCCGTGAGCTGTGCGGTCAGCTCCGCGCAGATACACGCCGTGCAGAAAACTGCCACCGCCGCTTTGATGTTCTGCACTTCATCCACCCCCTACCACAAAGAGCAGTGCCGTGCCTGCAATAGCAAGCCCCGCAAACAGCGCCGTCACTGCCATCATGCAGCGGAGCGCCTCAGCAAAGCATTCCAGAAGGCTCTGGCAGCGCTCACTGCCCATCATTCCGCATAGAAGTCCGCATCCGGAAAGCAGGCCCAGCTGGATAAGCATTCCCAGATAGACCGGCACGAATTCTGCTGCAATGGTCAACAGCGCAGCCAGCCCCAGCCCGCTTTTCAAAAGCTGAAGGCACGACAGCACCGTCTCCGAGGCGTCGCGCAGCGTCTCCCCGATGATCGGCACCGTCCCGGTCAGAAGCTGCCCGGTGCGAAGGGCCGCACGGTCCAGCTGCAGCGTTGAGATGCGCTCCAGACCCAAAAGAGCAACCAGAAGTTTGCCCGCCCACCCCAGCAGCTTTTCCAGCGCACGGCCAACCGCCTTGCAAAAGCTCCCCAGCCCGGTTTCCGCACAGATGCAGCAGGCCATGCTCAAGGCCAGATAGCATTGGAGCAGCGGCGGCACCAGCACCGTGAGCCCCTGCGCCAGAGCACACAGCAGCGTCAGAAGAAAACCGCCTGCCGAAGCGCCTGCCACGCTCTCGCCGCCCAGGGTCAGGACCCCTGCATACACTGGCAGAAAACCCAGAAGAAACCGGTTCCAGCTTTCGATCTGGGTGCAGAGCGTTTCGGAAAGTTCCACGAGCTTCTCCCATAGTAGGACCCCGCAGCCCCCAGCGCAGACGAGATCCAGCAGTGTTCCATCCGCATGGCCGCCCAACAGCAGTGCGATGACGGCGCCCAGCACCAGAAAGGTCAGAACCGCCGCATATCCGCTTGCAGCGGTATGCAGAGCCGAGGGCAGGGACTCCGGCAGAAAACTGCGCAGCGCCTCCCAGGGGTTTTCTGCGAACGCCGCAGGCGGTACCGGGCTTTGTTCCAGATAAGGCCCCCACATCTCCGCGCCCGGAAGGCGCATATCCCAGTTGTTCATCCCGTCATACTCCCGATTCGCTGTAAAATCTCTTCCAGCAGCGGCCACGCCGCCGCAAGCACCAGACAGCGGCCGGCCAGCCCGACACACCACGCCAGCGATTCCGCTCCGGCTTCTTCGCAGAGGGTATGGGTATAGTCCGTCAGAAGCAGAACGACCGCGCTCTTCATCAGGCACGAAAAGGCTGCGCCGTTCGTCTGCTCCCCCAGGCGGACGATGCCAAGGAGCGCTGCCCGGAATGCAGACCCGACCCGCACCAGAAGCACCAGTGCCGCCCCCAGCGAAAGCAGCAGCGCGTAGGATGGGACACTGCGCCTGAGCACCGTATAAAGCAATGCTGCCACAAGCGCCAGGCCAAAGGCCGCTGCCGCCGCACTCATAGTGCGAACAGGGATTTGATGGTCACGAACAGAGCGCTGATCTGTTTCACCAGAATGGACAGGACCACGACCAGCCCCGCCAGTGTCGTCATCATCGCCTGGTCCTCCCGCCCGGAGCGGATCAGCAATTGGTTCAGCACTGCTACGATGATGCCAATGGCCGCGATCTTAAAGATCAGGTCGATCTCCATCTTTTTCATCCTCTCCGCTCAAATCAGCAAAATTGCAGCCGCCAGCCCCAGCGCAAGGCCAAGCTTATGCGAAAGCTCGTTCGTTTGCCGCAGCTGCGGTGCAAGCTCTGTCTGAAACGCCTCGAACTGCTGGATGTAAAATGCAAGCTGCCGGCATTCCTGCGCTGCTTCTGCATGGCCCAGACCTGCCATGCACGCCCGGAATGCGTTCTGCTCCCGCCGGGTCAGTGCCGGGTCGGGAGCCAGCGTTTGCAGCGAATGCTCTGTCTGCCCCACAAGGCCCTCCCGCTGCATAGCACAAAGCAAAGCTCTCAGATCCGTGCGCCGGAATTCGATCTCCCGGCGGATGCGTTCCAGCAGCGCAATGGTCTTTTGCAGTGCCTGCCGATGTGCCTCTGCACGGATGCAGACCCCATCGCCAACGCACCAGCCGCAGAATACCAGGCAGACCGCCCCGATGCCATGCAAAAAGAGACTGCTCATAAAAACCGCACCTCCCGCACCTGCCCCGGCTCCGCCCGCCCTTTGAGCCAGACCAGCACATGGAGTGCACCCCGCGCCTGCAGCGCCTGCACCTGGGGGCGTCCGACCGCTTCTTCCGGGGACGCTGCATGGAGCGTTGCGATAAAGTCCACGCCGCTGAAAAGCCCCTGTTCGAGCGCTGTTACCTCATCCAGACCGCCCAGCTCGTCCAACAAAAGGATCTGCGGCGAGAGTGTCCGCAGTGCCATCTGCACAGCCTGTCCCTTCGGGATACCGGCGATCACATCCAGCGCTTCACCGGGGGACTTCCGCCGGGAGCTGCCCGAAAACAACTCCCGCCGCTCGTCGATGACCGAGACCAGCTTTTTCTGGCGGACAAGCTCCCGCGCCATGCTGCGCAGAAGCGTCGTTTTGCCGCTGCCCGGCTCGCCTACGAGAAGCATCCCGATGAAATGCGTCTGCATGGCTGCACACAGTTCCTGTGGGAGCGGGATAGTTTTCTCCCGCGCAACGCGCAGGTTGACGGAGGTCAGTTCCTGCAAAACGACGCCCTGTTCCGGGCTTTGCAGAAAGCGCCCACCAAGGCCCGCCCGGCACCCGGAGGGACCCGTCACATACCCCTGCGCGATCTCCGTCTGATGCGTGTGGACCGACCCGCCGCACAGTGTGAACAAGATCTCCTCCATCTGCTGCGGCGTCAGAAGCATCCGCTGCAAGGAGGCAAGCTCCCGCGCTGTTTCCTGCGGTGTGCAGACTGCCCCGCGCATCGTGAACGCTGGTGCACAGCCCACCCGCAGCCGAAGCTCCTGCACATCGGGCGCAAGGGCCGACGGCATGTCCAGAAGCGGCCGGGCCAGCCAGCTCGGCAGCGATTGAACCACCTGATAATACTCGTCCATCCTGCATTCTCCTTCCGCGTCTCTTGTCATCACTGTATGCAGCCGGGCGGAAGATAGAACCGGGCAGCACAAACGCCCGCACAGCGTGTTCCACTGTACGGGCGTTTGATGGGGTCCTTCTTTTATTCAGGACGCCGGAAAGATTCAGGCTTCCGGCTTTGGTTCCTCGTTCAACAGGGCGAGGAACTCTGCTTCGGTCAGCACCGGCACACCAAGGGCCTGTGCTTTGGTCAGCTTCGAGCCTGCCGCTGTTCCGGCCACCACATAGGCCGTCTTTTTCGAGACGGAACCGCTGGCCTTGCCGCCGTTCTTTACGATCAGCGCTTCCGCCTCATTGCGGGAAAGGGTCTCCAGTGTGCCGGTCACGACCAGCGTTTTTCCGGCGAGTTTATCGCCCTTGGGCTCTCCCTTCCACTGCATATTCAATCCGGCATCCGCCAGACGATGGACAAGGTCGGTCGTGCCGTCTTTTGCAAAGAACTCGGTCACGCTCTGGGCCATCACACCGCCAAAGCCATCGATCTCGCTGATCTGCTCCTCGGTCGCCTCCCGGATGGCTTCCAGCGAACCGAAATGTTCCGCCAGCAGAGCCGCAGCCTTATCGCCGATGTTCCGGATGCCAAAGCCAAACAGCAGCTTGTCCAGATTGTTTTCCCTGGAGTGCGCGATGGCTTGCAGCAGATTGGTCGCACTCTTTTCCTTGAATTTTTCCAGCGTCAGCAGCTGCTCCAGCGTGAGGGTGTAAAGGTCAGCCGCCGAGTGCACCAGCCCCTTATCCACCAGCTGCGTTGCAACCGCCGTACCGAGGCCGTCGATGTCCATGGCATCGCGGGAAGCAAAGTGGATGATGTTGCGGAGTGCCTGTGCCGGGCACTCCGGGTTGACACAGCGCAGTGCCGCCTCATCTTCCAGATGCACCACCGGTGCGCCGCAGGACGGGCAGACTGTGGGCATCTCATAGGGCTGTGCGCCTTCCTCATGGCGGGTCACACCGATGACCTCCGGAATGATATCACCCGCCTTGCGCACCTGAATGGTATCCCCGATGCAGAGGCCGAACTGATGGATGAAGTCCTCGTTGTGGAGCGTCGCACGTGCTACGGTAGTCCCCGCCAGAAAGACCGGGTCAAAGCAGGCCGTCGGGGTCAGAACGCCTGTGCGGCCAACGGCTACTTCGATGCTGCGCAGCGTCGTCTCCTTGACCTCCGGCGGGTACTTGAACGCAATGGCCCAGCGCGGGAATTTGTTGGTCGAACCCATCAAATCGCGCTGTGCAAAAGCATTTACTTTGATGACGGCACCGTCCATATCAAAATCGAGCTTCGAACGGTTCTGGCCGATCTGCTCGATCTCAGCGATGGCGTCTTCGATGTTGTGCACCACGTGATAGCGCGGCGAGACCGGCAGGCCCAGGCTCTTGAGGTAGTCCAGACTCTCTGCATGGGTAGTCAGTTCCTTGCCGCGGATCTGCTGCACATTGAAGATAAAGATCGACAGCCCACGGCTCCCGGTGATTTTCGAATCCTTCTGGCGCAGCGAACCGGCGGCTGCGTTGCGCGGATTCTTAAAGGGGGCCGCTCCCTGTAATTCCTGCTCGGCGCAAAGGTGCTGGAACGCTTCATGCGGCATATACACCTCACCGCGCACTTCCAGAAACTCCGGTGCATCCTTCAGCTGTTTGGGGATCTTCCGGATGGCTTTGACATTGGCCGTCACGTCTTCGCCGACCACACCGTCGCCGCGGGTGGAAGCCCGCACCAGCGTACCGTTTTCGTATTCCAGGCTGCACGAAAGGCCATCGATCTTGATCTCCACCACGTATTCCGGTTCGACGCCTGCTTCACGCACCCGGCGGTCAAAGTCGCGCAGTTCGTCAAACGAAAACGCATCCAACAGGCTTTCCATTTTGACCGCGTGTGTGACCTTGGCAAACCGTCCGCTGGGGGTCCCGCCGACATGCTGCGTCGGTGAGTTGGGTGTGACCAGCTGCGGGAACTGTGCTTCCAATTCTTTCAGCTCCCGTGTCAGGGCATCGTATTCAAAATCCTCCAGTTCGGGGGCATCCTGATCGTAATAAAGGCGGTTGTTCTTTTCGATCACCGCGCGCAGTTCTTCCACGCGCTTCTGCGCTTGCTCCAGTTCCAAATACTCCACGCTCCTTTTCTATGGACTATTATAGCATAAAACGGCGCGGCATTCGAGTCAATTTTTCGCTGTAGAAATGTGCCGCTCAAACAAGCTATACGATTTGTATTCTTTTCATTCTATGCGTTTTTGATGCAGATGAAATTTTGTTGCAGACGGCCTTCTTGTGATTTACTCTTTGTTTTATTTCTTTAATTTCAATCGTATCTGCGTCTTTTTTGTTTGGCTTGTTTCGTGAAATCAAAGGTTCAAAATCGTCTTGATCTCCGCGAGGTCCTTTGCAAAATAGATTCCTTTCTGCCGCTCTTCAGACGACAGGCCAGTTTCGATCATGTGGCCCAGCAGCATCCGCAGGCCTGTATAATAGCCATCCAGGTCGTACAGAATGCAGGGCGCATCCAGATGTTTCAGAGAGACTTTGGACATCACCTCTGCGATCTCTTCCAGCGTACCTGTCCCGCCGGGAAACGCAATGAACGCATCGCCCAGCTCGATCATCTTCGTCTTCCGTTCGGTCATATCCTTTGTGACGATCAGCTCCGTGAGGCCATCGTGTTGAAGTTCCCCTTTGACGAAAAACTCCGGCTCTACGCCGGTCACCTCTCCGCCCGAAGCCAATACACTGTCCGCCAGTGCACCCATCAGGCCGCTTCGGGACCCGCCGTAGATCAGCGCATTCCCGCTCTCCCCGATCCAGCGCCCAAGCTCCTGCACAGCCGCTTTCAATGCCGGGGTGTTTCCTTCGTTTGCTCCAAGATAAACTGTAATGTTCATAGGTTCTCCTTTCACATCCGGTGCTCAGGTCTTAGGCTGATACTGCACACTGGACACATTGTAAATAGTGACAAACGCCTTGGGGTCCTCCCGGTTGATAAAGTTCATCAGCTTCTGATACTCGCTCTTGTCCACGATGGTAATGATCTCGTTGTGTTTTTCCAGATTGTATGCACCGATGGCCTCGTATATGGTCGCACCGCTGTGCAGGTCGTTGATGATAAACTGCCGCAGCGCCTCCTCTTTTTCGGTGATGATGCAGACGCGGCGCTTGATGCTGTTGTCGAAGATGAAATGATCCAACACGATGCCGTTGAAATAAGTGCCCAGAATGCTCAGGACCACCGTTTTCTTATCATAGACCAGCGCTGCGGAAAGCGCTATGCACATCCCCGACAGAGACATGGCTTTTCCCAATTCCATGTGCAGGTACTTGTTCATGATTTTCGCCACGATATCCAGCCCGCCGGAGGACGCGTTGCGGTTGAACAAAATGCTCAGCCCGATGCTGACCACCAGGATATAGCACACCACGTCCAGCTCCTGACTGCCAGTCATCGAGCCAGCCTCCGGGAACAGCTTTTCAAACAGCCCCAGAAACACTGGCAGCAGCACACTAGTGTAAACGGTCTTTGAGCCAAACTCTCTGCCGCAGGTAAAGAACCCGACAATGAGAAGCACAACGTTCAAGATCATTGTAATGACCGACAAGGGTAGTGGCACAAAATTGGACAGCACGATGCCAAGGCCGGAAATGCTGCTGACGGATGTATGGCTCGGCACCAGAAAAAAGTAGACGCCCGCCGCAATGATCGCGACCGCCCCGGTCAGGACGGCCATCTCTTTCAGAAGTGCGCCGGTCTTTACTTTCATATCAATCATCTTTGTTCCTCCAGAATCAAATTCTTTTCAACACAGTATACCATGATTTCCCCTTTTCGGAAAGGACCTGCACAAAAAAGACCCCTGCGGTGCATCCAGAACCGCAGAGGTATCGTTGCATTCTTATCGGTTTGCAAAATTCAGCGCCAGCAATGCAAACATCCAAAACCGTGTCCGCGCCGCCTTCGACAACACCGATGGCTTTCATGGAGGAGTGGATGAGAATCGTCTCGGTGCCGGTCAGCCCCATGGCAACAAGATCCTGCGGGGCTTGAACCCGCACTCTGTCGCCAGAAAGGGATTTTAAGTCCCTCGTGTCTGCCAGCCTTCGGCAAAGTCAATTTTTTGTTCGTTGCACCGTTTGATTTCTCATTGCGAGAGAGATTTTTTCTCCGCGAGCGAGAGGGATTCGCACTTTTTATAGGATGATAGTATCACATTTTTTGCCCCATGTCAACCATGTAAAATTGTTTCATCCTGGCGTGCTTGATTTTCGGAGCGTCCGGGGCCCGGAGCACCGCTGGGGCGTTTGCTCTGCCCAGATGCGCTCCTCTGCTGCCTCTTTTGCTGATATTTCACCGGAAGTGATTTTGAGGCTTGGAGTGAGAAATGGATGTATTTTTGTTTGATATGAAGCGATTGCTTCATTAGAAAACCGTCTGGATGGGATTTTGTAACTCCGTCCACACGGTTTTGGATTTTGAAACGATTATTTCAGCTTCTCGATAATATCATCAGCACTGACACCCTCGGCCAGCAGCTTCTTCAGCACAGCCTCTGCTTCGTTCTTCTTCGCTACTTCGGCGGCCTTCTGATCGGCGGCGGCTTTCATGGCTTCCAGCTTAGTCAGTTCCTTCTGGGTGACCTTTAGCGCAGTCTTCTTCTCTTTCAGGTCAGCCTTCAAAGTGTCGATGTTGGCCGTGATGGATGCGATTTCGGCGGCAGCAGCTTCCTTTGCAGACTGCTTCTCAGCGATTTGTGCAGCGAAATCGACGGTTGCTTTTACGGTCTTTGGCTTGTTCTTGCTTCCTTTGGGACGGGGCATAGTAGTCAACCTCTTTTCTGTGTTATTGTGGTTTAATTATAGCACTGTATTGATATGTGGACAATATTATAGCGATTTTACTTCTTACCAGTAATCTTTTTCTTCACATTCTGCGCCGCCATTTTTTTCACAGTATTAGCCTGTGTATACTGTAGCATTGCTTTCATTCCTTCGTCAACACCACCGCCACCAGTTGCCTTTGAGCCGCCACCTATATTTGACATTTGAGCCATTTTCTTTGCACCGCCATGCAACTTTTTCATTGGCGTTCCGGTACTCGCTGTAGGCTTATTTAACCCATCTATTATTTGTTGTCCTCTTTTATTAAGAATACTGTCCGCTACCTTTTCTAGAGAAGCATTGGTATTTGAAATTGCCTGTGTACTTTTTTGTTTTCTTTGAAACAGCGATAAAATTCCCATAGTTTCCCCTATTCTATTGGGCGTTACCATTTTTCTTTATTGTTGTTCCTGCATCTCAGCCGACCATACTGCAATAAGATCGTTGCCTGCTGCTCACCGCGTAGAGGTGTGCAAAGTTTCGAGCAGCGTAAGGAGCTACAGTTTCCTATAGCCCCAGTATATCACAAGTTCATTTTTAAATCATCCTTGTGATGAAGAATATTTTATGGTTTGCAACCTTACTTCAGGAACTCTTCAGCACTCTTACAAATTTCCGACTCTATCTTCTCAGCTGCTTCCTTGTTTTCCGCGCTGACAGAGATATAGGTCTTGAGTTTCGGCTCGGTACCGGAGGGGCGCACCACGATGGAGCAATTATCTTCCAGCAGGAACTTGAGCACATCGGACTTGGGCAGACCATCCAGACCCGGAGCGTAGTCCAGCGGCTTCACGACCTTCTTGCCGCCGAACTCCTTGATGTCGCCCCGGAACGCCTGCATAATGTTCTGCATCTTGGCAAAGCCTGCACTGCCATCGAACTCATAGCTATGCAGCGTGTTCAGGCAGTAGCCGTAGGTCTTATACAGCTCCTCCAGCTTGTCCAGCAGACTGATGCCCTGAGTAGCATAGTAGCTGAACATTTCGCAGATCATATAGGCACCGTCCACACCGTCCTTGTCTCGGACGTAGGAGCCGGTTAGATAACCATAGCTCTCCTCAAATCCGAACACATAACTGTCAGCCTTGCCCTGCTGTTCCAGCTTGCCGATCTGCTCCCCGATGAACTTGAAGCCGGTCAACACGTTGATGGTACGCAGACCATAGTGCGTAGCGATCTGCTCGCCCATGTCCATGGTGACGATCGTCTTGACCATGACCGGGTCAACAGGCATCTTGCTGTGCTTGACGCGCTGGCTGCAAATATAATCCAGCAGCAGCATACCGGTCTGGTTGCCGGTCAGCAGCTCGTACTCCCCTGCCTTGTTTTTGACGGCAATACCCACACGGTCACAGTCGGGATCGGTTGCCAGCAACAAGTCTGCATCGCACTTCTTGGCATACTCCATACCCCGCGCCATGGCTTCCTTGATTTCCGGGTTGGGATACGGGCAGGTCGGGAAGTTGCCGTCCGGCTGCTCCTGCTCCTTGACCACGGTGATATTGGTGTAGCCCATCTCCTTCAGGGTGCGGGTCACAGGCTTCAAGCCGGTGCCGTTTAACGGGCTATATACGATCGCTACATTCTTATTGACGGTCTCGCCAAACAGAACAGACTGGCTCTTGACCTGTTCCACAAATGCAGTGTAGACCTCGTCCGGGATGTACTGGATACTGCCGTTTGCCACGCCTGCTTCAAAATCGCTGGTCTTGACGTCGGAAAAGATGTCCAGCTTCTCAATCTCGGCAAGGATCTCTGCTGCTGCCTCGGTCGTAATCTGGCAGCCGTCTGCACCGTAGACCTTATAGCCGTTGTACTTGCTGGGATTGTGGGAAGCCGTCACCATGACACCTGCGGAGGTGTGCAGATAGCGGGTCGCAAAAGACACGGTAGGGACAGGCATCAGAACAGGCCAGATGTTGACCTTGACGCCGTTGGCCGCGAACACACCCGCAGCCACCTTTGCAAACACATCGCTCTTGATGCGGCTGTCGTAACCAATGGCCACAGACAGCGTTTCAAAGTTCTTCTTTAAATAGTCCGCCAGACCCTGAGAAGCCTTTGCCACCGTGTAGACGTTCATCCGGTTGGTGCCAGCGCCGATGACGCCGCGCAGACCGCCCGTACCAAAGGCAAGGTCACGGTAGAATGCGTCCTCGATTTTTGCATCGTCCAGCGTTTTCAGCTCTGCTGCTACGTCGGCATCTGCGGTGGCATTTTCCAACCAACGCTCATATTCTTTTTTGATATCCATACTATTTACCCTCTTACATCCAGAAATTGTGCCTGTCCATGAATCGTCAGTGTCTCAGAGTCCGCCGGGACGAAGATGCAGTCTCCCTTATAGAACGGAATCGTGCCATCTTTATAGGAGATCGTGCCGCAGCCATTGACGCAGAGCAGCACCCGGAAGGCAATTTCATCCGCGCGGTAGTGCACCTTCTGCCGCCGCTCGGTGTTGACGATCATACGGTACACTTCAAAATACTTGCAGCGGGTCAGCAACTCAGAGGCAACGCCCTGCCGGTATTTCAGTACGCGGAGCGGCTGCTTCGGTTCTGCACTTCCCTTCAGATTTGCTACATCCAACGCTTTGTCGATATGCAGCTCCCGCTTTTTGCCGTCCTTGCCTACACGGTCATAATCGTACAGGCGGTAGGTCAGGTTGGAGTTTTCCTGAATTTCCGCCACCAATGCACCGGCTCCGATGGCATGGATGGTCCCCGCCTCAATAAAAAACAGATCATCCTTCTTGACTTGGACCCACTGCAAGTCCTTCATCAGGGTTCCTTTGGCGATGGCTTCCCGCATCTGCTGTTCGGTGCGCTCCCGCTTCAAACCATACACGAGCTTTGCGTCCTTGCTGGCGTCCAGCACATACCACATCTCGGTCTTTCCAAGCTGCCCATTTTCGCGCTCCTTCGCATAGGCATCGGTAGGGTGTACCTGCACCGACAGATCTTTCTTGGCATCGATGAATTTGATAAGGATCGGCAGCGCGTTTTCGCCCTTATGGCGCTCACCCAGATACTCCGGGTGTACTCTCAGCACCTCTGCCAGTTCCTGACCATCAAACGCACCGCCTACCACATAGCTGGGGCCATCGGGGTGCGTGGAGCACTCCCATGTCTCTGCCAGCGGGGTCAGGTCGATATTCTTCTCAAATTCATCGTTCAAACGACTGCCGCCCCAAAGATAATCCTTGCCGGACGGCCGGAGCAAAAGAGGTTTATTCTTGTTTTGCATCGCTGCCTCCTGCTGTGGCTCAATATTCCAGCTCAAACTTCTGCTTGTCGTGGACATCGATTGCTTCACCCAGCTGCACTTCGATTAGCTTCAGCTCCGTCTCGGCAATCACAGTATGACGGCAGCCTGCGGACATGGTGATCACATCGCCTGCTTTCACGTTCTGCTCCATGCCGTCCACAATGGTCTTGCCCTTGCCTGCAATGACCGTCCAGACCTCGTCCCGGTGCTGGTGGCTGTGGTAGTTCATCCGGTGGCCTGCATTCAGGGTCACTTTGATAGTCATCGAAGCCTTGTCGATGTCGATGACCTTAAAGCTGCCCCACGATTTTTCGGCAAACATGACTCGGTGGTCCAGCGTGTTGACAAAAGGCTTGATGTAGCTGGACTGCTCCTTATCCGAAACCAGAATACCCTCCGGGCTTGCAGAGACCACCACATCCTTCAGGCCCATGCAGAGGATAGGAACATCCAGCTCATTGACCACATGAACATTCTCGCACTGCTCATTAAACAGTGCCTCACCTACTGCATGACTGTCCATTGCCTCGGTCAGGGTGTTCCAGGTGCCCAGGTCTTTCCAAGTACCTGCAAAGCGCATGACCTCGATTTCCGGCTCGTGCTCCACCACAGCATAGTCGAAGCTGATCTTGTTCAGAGTATCGTATTTATTGAACAGATCATCGTAGTCTACAAAATCAATGAGTTCATGGGCACGGTTCAGCACATAGCCCAGCTTGAATGCGAACACGCCACCGTTCCAGAGCGCGCCCTTTGCAATGTAGTCCTTTGCCACTTCCTGCGTCGGCTTTTCCTTGAACATGGACACCTTGCTGATCTGCTCTTTGCCGATGGGAATGATATATCCGTATTTCTCGCTGGGGTAGGTCGGTTCAATGCCCATCAGGACCAGATTTGCGCTGCTGACAGCGGCACGGTCGCCCAGTGCTTTCAATGCCTCAAAGTAGTCGTTTTCCACATAAGGGTCTACCGGGCAGACGACAACGGATTCTTCCTCACCGACGCCCTGCACGTCCTTCAGGTAGGCTGCTGCCAGAGCGATAGCCGGAAAAGTATCCCGGCGGCAAGGCTCCACGCTGATGCCCACTTCCTCACCCAGCTGATTGTGGATGGCCGAGACCTGCGATTTGGAAGTAGCAATGGTGACCGTTGCATCGGTATCGACCGCCTTGATCTGACGGTAGACGCGCTGCACCATGGATTCCAGTTCACCATCTTCCCGGTGGAAAATCTTAATGAACTGCTTGGAACGAATATCGTTGGAAAGCGGCCACAGACGCTGGCCGGAACCGCCGGACAATAACACCAGATTCATAATACTTCTCCTATCATTTAACAAAAAAGGCCGTGGCCCTGCACGGACACACGACCTTTTCAAATCGTTTATTTTAGCGCTCTGCACGCATCGGGTTGTTCAGGAAGTCCTCGTAGGACAGGCGCAGGCCGTCTTCCAGCTCGGTCTTGTAGGTCCAGCCCAGATTGGTAGCCTTAGACACGTCCAGCAGCTTGCGGGGAGTGCCGTTGGGCTTGGTGGTATCCCACTTGATCTCGCCGGTGTAGCCAACGACCTTGGCAACCAGCTCGGTCAACTCCTTGATGGTCAGCTCCTTGCCGGTACCGGCGTTGACGGTCTCATTGCCGGAGTAGTTGTTCATCAGGAAAACGCACAGGTTTGCCAGATCGTCCACATACAGGAACTCACGCAGCGGAGAACCATCGCCCCAGCAGGTAACGCTGGGCAGATTCTGCTCCTTGGCCTCATGGAAACGACGGATCAGCGCCGGAACCACATGGCTGTGGGTCGGGTGATAGTTGTCGTTAGGGCCATAGAGGTTAGTGGGCATGACGCTGATGTAGTCGGTGCCGTACTGACGGTTCAGGAACTCGCAGTACTTCAGGCCGGAGATTTTTGCCAGCGCATAGGCCTCGTTGGTCTTTTCCAGCTCACTGGTCAGCAGGCAGTTTTCCTTCATGGGCTGAGGTGCCATGCGGGGGTAGATGCAGGAGGAACCGAGGAACTCCAGCTTCTTGCAGCCGTTCTTCCACGCGGAGTGGATGGCGTTCATCTCCAGCGTCATGTTGTCATACATGAAGTCGGCCAGTGCTTCCTGATTTGCCACGATGCCGCCGACCTTGGCAGCAGCAAGGAACACATACTCCGGCTTCTCCTGTGCGAAGAACTCTTCCACAGCATCCTGACGGGTCAGATCCAGCTCCTTGTGGGTGCGGGTGATGATATTGGTGTAACCCTGACGCTGCAACTCACGAACGATTGCAGAGCCCACCATGCCGCGATGACCTGCGACATAAATCTTAGCATTCTTTTCCATCATAATAGAATTGCCTTCTTTCCAAATTACAGAACTGCCTTGAGTGCCTTTTCGCGCTTTGCACGCTCACGATCGTGCTTTGCCATGATCTCCACCAGCTGCTCGTAAGTAGTGGACTGCGGGTTCCAGCCCAGAACGGTCTTAGCCTTGGTGGGGTCGCCCCACAGGTTGTCCACATCGGTGGGACGGAACCACTGAGGATTCACGCAGACCAGCATCTTGCCGGTAGCTGCATCATAGCCCTTCTCATCGATGCCGGTGCCCTCCCAGCGGATGGTGATGCCGTTGGCTGCGAAAGCCTTCTCGGTGAAGTCGCGGACAGTGTGCTGCACGCCGGTAGCGATGACGAAGTCCTCGGGCTTATCCTGCTGCATGATCAGCCACATGCACTCGACATAATCCTTAGCGTAACCCCAGTCGCGCAGAGAATCCATGTTGCCCAGTTCCAGATGATCCTGCAGACCCTCGGCGATACGACCGGCTGCCAGCGTGATCTTACGAGTGACGAAGTTCTCGCCACGGCGCTCAGACTCATGGTTGAACAGGATGCCGTTGACAGCGAACATACCGTAAGCATCGCGGTACTCCTTGACCATCCAGAAGCCGTACTGCTTTGCGACAGCATACGGAGAATAGGGGTGGAACGGAGTGGTCTCGCGCTGGGGAACTTCCTCGACCTTGCCGTACAGCTCAGAGGTAGAAGCCTGATACACCTTGCAGGTCTTGGTCAGACCGCAGACACGGACAGCTTCCAGTACGCGCAGAACGCCCAGAGCGTCCACATCGCCAGAATATTCAGGAGCATCGAAGGAGACTTGAACATGGCTCTGTGCAGCCAGATTGTAGATCTCATCGGGCTTGATCTCGCCCACCAGACGGATCAGGCCGGAGGAATCGGACAGGTCACCGTCATGCAGGGTGATAGCGTTCTTCTCAATCAGGTGATCGATACGAGCAGTGTTGGAAATGGATGCCCGGCGGACAATGCCGTGGACCTCGTAGCCCTTCTCCAGAAGGAACTCTGCCAGATAGGAACCATCCTGACCAGTGATACCGGTAATCAGTGCTTTTTTCATAATTTAGATCCTCATTTGAAACGTGAAACTTAAAACTTATGTTGGTTGATTTTGTCGTACAACCATATTTTAAAAGGATATTTGTCCTTTCAGAAGTGCATAAGTCGTCCGATATTAGCACTATCTTGGCTTCTTCGATTCAGGTGAAATAAAAAGAGCCGCGCAGGTTCAAACCTTGCGCAGCTCGGAAAGTTTTATTGCTTTTTTATCTTTTTCGGAGAGGATATATTTCTGCATAGGCCAAGGCTCGGTCTGCCAGATAAAATCAGAATCATAACGTACCGCCTTGGCTGCTTCACCGCAGAAATCATTATCCACACACCACTGCATCAGAGTGTTATCTTCCAGTGTCAGGTAGCCATGGGCAAAGCCACGCGGAATCAGCATCTGCTTCTGATTTTCAAAGGAGAGGATCTCGCTGTAAGCATATCCAAAAGTATCGCCCGGTCGGAGGTCAACTGCCACATTGAGAATCGAACCATGCAGGCAGGATACCAGCTTTGCCTGCGCGTGCTCTCCCTCTTGGAAATGCAGCCCACGCAGCGTTCCGGCTTTCTTGTTGAATCCCTGATTGATCTGAACCACATGGAAGTCGATTGACCTATCCACTGGCACAGAGAGCCAGCCCCGGAAGTCCTCAAATCGTTGTGTCTCAATTATTTCCGGCTTATCTACCATTGTTTTCTGTACTCCCTTGGACTGATTCCTCCTACTTTTCGGAACATCCGGCTGAAGTAGTTTGCGTCTCCCATGCCGACCGCAGCGCCAACTTCATCCACAGTCATATCTGTGAAGCGAAGCAGCTGCTTCGCTCTGGTGATTCGCTTTGAGATCAGATAGTTGTTGACCGTCGTTCCGTAAGTCTCTTTGAAGATTTTGGACAAGTAGAACTTATTTATAAAGAAGTGTTCAGCCAGATTATCCAGTGCGATTTTCTCCGTATAATGCTCGTCCAGATACTCCTTCACGGCTGCCAGTTCCAGCCGTTTCCGGCTCACAGTCATACTCTCTGGATGCCAAGACTGTTCCATCAGGAGAGTCAACAGCGTCCCCAACTTCTCATTGATTCGCATATCCCGTATGTAATCGGAAGATGATGCCAAATCGTAGATATCCGCAAGAAGTGTAGTGAACGGTTTAATATCCTCCGGATGGAACACAGGCCTACCTCCACGCTCCTTGTATTTCTCATACACGGCTGGAAGGGACGGTGAATAGAAGTGGCACCATTGAAGAGACCAAAGATCGTCCGAGGTAGAATGGCTGTAGGCCTTTCGGCAGTCAATGAACACACAGTCCCCGGCTGACAGCTCATAGGTCATTCCTTCATAGGTAAGGCTTCCGGTGCCTGACAGAACAACAAAGCAAAGAAATGACGTCAGGTTCGTTCTGGTCGATGTATGCTGGTGAATAGCCTGTAATGATCCAACCTCCTGCAGATGCAGTAACGATGTCCTGGCAAACGTGGACGGTGTGTATAGGATTCGGGAGGAAATCACAGACGAAGACTGTGGGTTGAATAATTCTTGGTCCATGTCCTTGCTTTCACTTTCTAAATGTTCATCCTAAATAGAATTAAACCTCGTCATTCTGCAGCACTATTAAATTCGTCATCTTTTAATCCTTTTAAGTAACGATTGACTTCAAACTTTCACATGGCACAATCGATATTAAATAAGAAATCAGCATCGATACAAGATAAATTGCCGTGCACCTTAGAATCGGTGAGACCTCAATCATTGGCATATTCCACTGTTCAAAAGCACATCCTATTAAACGATGGATAAAATAACATCCCATTGTCACAGACGACATTTTTTTCAAGACTGTTTCCGTTTTCCATGCCAAACCTATAGCTGCAAATGGTAGCATTTCTATTAATCTTCCTAATGTTATATCTAACATATTCTGGCATGCATTTAATCAAATAGTAATTCATTCCTGTGTACTGACTAGCAATTATTAGAGTCAATAGCATCCAAAATAACCTTTTCGTTTCCATCCTCTTTTTGAACAACTTATATAAGAAATAGAAAACCAAAGTCAGCCATATGATATTCGCCTGAAACCACATAGTTTCGTTATATACGTGTCCAAAAAACAATTGTAATAATAGTGCCTTCATCCAATAAAGTACATCACATATTTCTATTGTATGAGATATCCAAAGTGTAGGCAAGTATATAAACGCCCATGCAATAGTAGGAATTATAAGTCGTTTCATTCTTCTCTTCAGTAACATTCTCGAAGAATTCCTACACACCTTTTGTGAAAAAATAAAGGTCACTATCACAAAGCACGGAACATCACAAGGCCTAAAAGCCTTAATAAATTTCCAAGCAACATTCAAGATGAAATTGTTTTCTTCTCCATCTCCGAAATGGCAACACACGACCTCAAAACTAATCCAAATTTTTAAGATAGCAAATCCATAATGGGAATGTCTGTCTGCAAATCGTACTCCCTATCCATTGCGATATCAATTTCTTTCTTACTATTTTTTATACCTGAATTTTCTTCGTGCTTTCGTGTGCAAATCTTTAAAGCACCCCTGCCAAAAATCTTCATTCAAGACTACTTCAGTAAGCATATATCCAGCCAAACCGCATACAACTGATATGCATAAACTCAAAACATAGTTACATTCAAATCGGCTTGTTGACAACACTGAAAAAGTAAGGACAATTACGCCAAGGAATATTTTAACTATCTCTATTACATCTTCCATATCCATGTAAAAATACTTTATAGCTCTACTTCCCTGGATAACAAAAACCACTATTTCTGATAGCAGTGTTGTAAAAGCAGCTCCCGTATATGAATATTTCGGTATAATAATTAAGTTTCCTATAATATTAATGCAAGCTCCAGCTATTGTTGCAATTAGAACCGTCTTTTCCTCATGGTTTACAACCAAAGCCACATTTGCTATAAAGCTTCCTAATGAGCTAAAAACAAATGCCATACATAAGATTTTAAACGAACCTTGTGCAGGTAAGTATTCAGCTCCACATAGCAGTCCTATTAATTTATCTCCTAGAAGAATCATTCCTGCAGACATTGGCAAGACAACGCTTAAAAAGCCTCTTCCCACAAATTTCCCGATTTTTAGGTACTTTTCCTTATCATTCAAATTCCAAAAAGCAAATCTAGGAAGTATGATTGTGATAATTGTAGCCATCAAATTTCTTGCAAGCGAGTAAATTTTAGTCGCAGCGGTATACAATCCTGTGGCATAATCTCCTTTCAATATTCCAAGCATGGTTACATCTGCATTCAAATAGATTTGGCTTGCAATAGTTGAAAAAAAGAGTATCAAGATAGGCAACAAATGTTTCTTAAGATTCGAACTGATAATTATTCTATGCTCAAAATAACCGCTGGCTTTTTTATAGTTAAGGATGTTTGCTCCAGCTGAAGCCATTACAGTAATGAACGCATATATGAAGACATCTTCTGCCTTCTTTACAAACAAAATCATCAGCAAAATGGATGCAGCTTGAAATATCATGCTCCTTATCGATATGTATGTAAAGTCTTCATATATATTAAAGATCCACTCTGTCCCAATAGTTGTTAATGGAATTGTAATTGATAGAATCGAGGCCAGCATAATATATTGCGCAAGTATATTCGAGGTTAGTAGGATTAGAAACAGCAGTAATAGGGCTACAATGGTAGAGATAACATTAATTGTATATATTTCATTTGCAAAGGCATTAAGTTGCTTTTTATCGTCTCTTATTTCTGACCCAGTCCGTACAGCATATGTTTGAATTCCCAAATTTGCTATTAAAGCAAAATACGAAACATATGCTGTTGCAAAATTATACTGTCCAATTTTTTCGACTCCAAGAATACGGGAGATATATGGAAGTGTTATGATGGGAAATAAAATTTGGACAAGCGTTTTGCACATATAAAAAAACGCATTCTTCGCAAAAGACTTATTCTTCATTATATTTTTCCATTCTTTATAGTTGCCAATATCTTGTGAATTTTAGCCCTGATAGGATATTGCCTTCTCTGAGATTCTTTAATTTCATTAGTTCCCTCAATTTTTCCCTTCTCGGAAGAACTCACTCCCATTGTATCATATATTACTATAGGAGTATTCAGATATTGAATTTTGAACTTATTCTTATAAACTCGTATTATCCAATCTTGATCTGCTGCAACCCTATAATGACAATCAAATTTCACCTTATCAAAAACATTTCTTCCCGAAAAAATAGCTTGATGACTTACTGGTCTGACGAGGATTGTGTACATACAGTTAATCCTTTTATCGTATTTTTCAAGCTTTCCCTCATAATCATACATCACATATCCATAATAAACATCCTTTCTTGAATTACACTTTATTTGTCGCATAACGCATTCCAACACATTATTATCAAAAAGGACATCTCCTGCCCCCATAAATATTACATATTTACCAGTTGCTCTTTCCACGCCATTGTTCATAGCATCATATATTCCAGAATCTCTTTGAGAAAAGCATTTAATATTAGGATATTTATTAACATAGTCATTGATGAAATCTAACGTTTTATCTGTAGATTCGCCATCCATAATAATGCACTCATAGTCATTAATTGATTGTGCTATTATGGAATTCAATGTTTTTTTTATTTTTGATTCAGCATTATGCACGGGAATAATGATTGAGAAGAATTTTTCCATGATTTATCCTCTATTTTCGCGAATGTGATACATGCAAATCTATTAACACTCACATAGTCAATATTATATATATTTAGCTTTCTCTTTACTATTCAACACGTTCGAAACACAAAGAATCCAGAGAATGTAACTATTCGCATGAAATGTATATGTTACCCCAGCGAATAATAGCATCAGTGCAAATTGTCTATATTGAAAACCAGAGAAAAATGTTTTCATCAAAGATTTATAATACATAATCAACGTCAAAATGCCACCGCCCAGCAATAACCCTATTGGGTCACATTCAACATTTAAACTGCCATATGTAAAAGGCAACACTTTCGAATATCGCTTACTCATGTTAAATGCCAAACCCGAACACCTAATTCCATATCCAATCAGCTTTTGGAATATATTAGATTCGAAAAGCCAAATCATGAATCCACACGGATAATACATTATGTGTCTAAAAGATGACTCCGTGTGTGATGCAGGGTCATTTATTCTTGATAATATACTGCCAATCTGATATTGAATAGACTTAGATGATAGAATAATCCCCAAGACCGCAGCTAGAATCAGTACGAATCTAGCAATACTTTTCATTTTTATTTTTGAATTTTTTTTACGAAGTGCCACAAATGCAGAGTCCAACAAAACAATTGCTAGCATAATCCAGCCTGATCTTGAGAGCGACAATGCAATCATGCCAGCCAAAAAAATTTTCCAGTAAATATTAGTTTCAAAAATCAAGCCGCAACATTCAAGTATTGCAAAGAATGAGTTTTCATTTGTTAGCCCTGTTATTCGCATTGAAAAGCTTGTTCCTGTCCAAAACCCCCAAACAGAATTTTCTGCATTAGAAATATGTAATATATCTCCCAAAACAAATGAATTCAAATTAAATCCAATCGTATACAACAGAACAAACTGCGCCGCCCCCCAAATGCCTTGTATTCGAGCGGCTAATATAATTCCCTTACGAAATGCTATCTCATACTTATAAAAAGCATAGTTGCTCATACCACATAGCATAACATAAACAATTAAGTAGAAAAACGCATTTATAAGAAATGAACGCACTGTATCTTGCTGTTCATTGGAATTGTATGGGTACAGATAAGAAATGGAACAGCTAATTAAGCAGAATATAATGTAATAAAAAAAAGGACTATTCTTTTGAATTCGACATTTACATCTATGCTTCAGATAGATGCATACAGTAATTCCAATCAGTACAAAATTCCATACCATATTCAATGATAAAGAGCCGTATCTTAGACCTGATATGGAATTTAATGCAACTGCGACTGTAAGAAATATATACGAATGAGTTTCCTGTTTATCTATATCTATGCCTTTTTTCAACCCTGTCATTCAGCTTATCCTCTCAACATCGATATGAATCAGCCGCCCATGCTCTATATCTAGGATATAGGGCTAATTTCCTGAGCAACAGTAAGGCCTTGAAATAATTCGATTCTGTGATTGCATCAATTCTCTCTTGATAAAACCCAGACATTTCATACAACCAATTCTTATCCAATTCTGTTTTAGCTACATCATAAGACAAAATCCTGTTGACTAATTCGAGCTGAATATTTAAAAGTTTAATACGACACGATTTGTTTTTTTCATTCTGTGGTGTATTCGTTCCCGGATGTCTTCTAAACCGAATTAAGGATTCATTTAATATATATATAGAATTCTTTGACATCCCAGTAGCCCAAATTGCCAAATCGTGTGGGCAATCATCAAACCACACTGCTTCTACATCTTTTAATATTCTGCTTCTGAAGCACATCGCACATCCTTGACGCATTGGATTCATTAACATATTTCGGCTTTCAACCTGTTCAACCCTATTGCTCCCATAGTTAACAATGTTGTATTGGGGCAAATCAATTTTATATTTTCCAACACTAAATGGTTCTAAATTGCAACAAAGAACATCAATGTTAGTTTTCCCCCCCCATTACCTCTAACATTCTCTTAATTTTATCCTTCTCCCAAATATCATCTTGGTCGCATGGAAAAATTAAATCTTCTTTCGTTTCCTCAAATCCTTGCATAAAGTTCTTTTTCCATCCAAGATTTTTTTTGTTTATGGTCAAACTCCACCAGCTCAAATCGTTGGAATCAATAAATTCATTAATTATTGATACAGTATTGTCCGTAGATCCATCATCAAAAATCAAAACACGATTCGGCTGAATTGTTTGCTCTTTAATGCTTTCTAATTGCTCGTAAATATAACGCTCTCCGTTGTATGTCGCCATGACCACCACAGATGAAAGATTTTCCATTGATTAATTCCTTTTTAATTATATAATTATATACAATGTTCATTAGAACTCACATGTATTGCTATGAGGCATTATAATTTAGTCACCTTATGTTCCTTATTATTCCCCCCTTATCACTTCTTTTCCGATACTAGACGCTTTATGCTTCTCTAGAAATGCTTTATATTTATTTATATTGGTTTCTGCTGGAATTTGCAAATATTTATCTATTACAGCTTCAAAATTTTGATAATCATCCGAAATAATATTAGTACAAATTGTATCAATGCTCAACTTTTCCGCTTCGCTATTTTGTGTATATCTTCCTACAATGTGGCAATAAAACGCTGCCGTTTCAAACCACCTTGCTGTAAAGAAATCCACCCCGTTTCCAAAACTCTTTTCACCATCGACATTTGGTGTCGATAAAAGAACCAGCGCACTTTTCTTTAATATTTCAACAAATTCTTCTCTCGTATTAGGAAATGGAACCACTGATTCATTTTTTCCTTTTCTGCACTTGTATTCAGATTTTTCATTTGAATTGTCTTTATAAATGTACGAAACATCAGGGTGCAATTCGCAATACCTTAATGTCAAACTATGCAAAAGTTTATTTGATCTTCCATATTGGAAAATCGATATCGTCTTTCGAGGCGCAACTGTGTAATCTATGTATGTGTCCGGTACACATTGCGATATATAATGGCACTTACTGTATTTACAGAGTTTGTTAATTCTATTCGCTATATCCAGCGATGTGACATAGAAGACGGTTAAATATTTAGTTTGAGATACAACCATCGGAATATCTTTCTCAAAAACATCCAAATAAATCGGAACAACATTTCTAGGGTATAAATAATTTAAGCCTGGATTCATTATAAATGCCATGTGCATTTTTTCACACATTTGAAAAGGAACCATCTTAAACGCACGCCAGTACAGTTTTTCCAATATCGGAAAATCTGAAACCCCTTTGTGCGCAATGCTTTCAATGGGAATATTGCATTCTTTACTTATGCTTTCTTCCCACTCGTATACAACATGGAATTCCATTTTATGCATAATCTCTCGTACAGAGATAATCGACTGTATCTCCATTGGTGTTACTCCCTCAACACAGAATCTTCAAATGTTTATTTCGTTACACTTTCAAAAATATGCAAATACTGTTTTGCAATGTTCTTTTTATCAAAGCAGTCAAAATTAATTGCTTTTCCGTCTTTTTCAGTAAGGCGCATTTTCTTTATCCATTCATCTGCGCAAAATGGATCCTCTACATAAATAGCTTTTCCTTGTGTCACCTCTTCCAAACATGTTTTTCGTGTTGTAATAACCGGAGTTCCCATACTCATTGCCTCTATCGGTGGCATACCAAACCCTTCAAACACACTTGGAAACAGGAATGCCTTACAGTATTTATATAACGCATTTCTTTCGTGATTCTCAATATAATCCGTTAGCTGTATACATCCCGTCAAATTTTTTTCTTTAATCAAAATTTCCAATTCTTTTCTTGATTTTCCACCCACACCAGATACAATTAGTTTACAAGGTAAGTTAATGTTGTTTTCTTTTATCTTTGCAAACACCTCAATCAGTGTGCCTATATTCTTATGCGGCAGAAGCGAGGATACTGTAAAATAGAATTCTCCGGCTTTTGTGTCATATTTATTCTGAACGAATTCAATTGTGTCGATTTCATTAAAATCTACCACAACCGGATTATATATCGTACACACTTTATTTTTCTCAACATTAAAAGGACTGCATATGTCCTCATTCACAAAATTAGAAATTGCTATTATCTGTTTTGATGTTTTTACTGCATTTTTCCAACTATTTTTCATCCACGTCACTTTAAATCGTGAGAAGTACTCTGGATAATGAAGTGCTTGTAAATCGTGAATCGTTGTAATGAAGTCAATTCCTTTTGTTCCTAGAAACGGCTTACAATAATACGGCTCAAAACAGGTATTAAGATTTAGTTTTTTTATTTCATTTCCCAGATTTAGATTTTGCCATATGATTCGTTTCTTAACATTATTTGAATTAACATCGCATACATAAAGGTGGAACCGCCCATCCAATGTATATTTAGTAAAAGTTTCCGCATTATCTCTAGAAGTTAAAAGCCAAAACTCATATTCATCTTCTAGACAACTCATCCCATCTAGCAGATTTCGAATATATGACTCTATTCCTCCAACTTTTTTTGGGCGTACCCACAGCAAATCTACTGCCAGTCTAATCATTATATGTTTCTCCTTTACAGCTTCAGAATCTCTTCTGCGTACTTTCTCACTGACACATTTCTGGTCAGATTCTTTTCCAGATTCTCACGACCTCTGGCTCCCATCGCCTTCAGCTCGCTATTTCCGGCATTCTCAATGAACCAGCGGATGTTCTTCTCCACCTTGTCATACTCACCCGGCTCACAGCAGAGACCACCGTGTGTATCTTCAATCAAGCAGCGAACCTCAGAGCCTGACTCCAGAACCCCTAAAATTGGCTTCGAAGCGGCCATTATGCCGTATGCTTTTGACGGGCAGGACACGCCTTTGATGCCTTTTGCGTTCACGCACCAGTGAACATCACCAGCGTTCAAAGAGTAAATAAGGTCAGCCTTATCTTGGTACGGAATGAAAGTCACATTGTCCATGTGATGTCCCTTCACATAAAGCACCAGCTTGTCCAGCACAGAACCAGCACCAACAAATGCGAATACAACCTCTCGGCCATCGGCAGTCTTAGTACCTGGCTTGATTTTCTCCACAACTTTAATCAAATTCTCAAGGTCATAGTAAAGACCGATGTTGCCGGAATACATAATGACAAACTTGCCATCCAAACCGTATTTTTTCTCGAAGGAAAGAACCTTTTCATTATTCTCATCCAGCGGATAGATTTCGTTCTCATCAATCCAGTTATTGATCATAACTGTCTTTGGAATTTTCTTACCTTTGAAGCGGTTCCCTACCGTCTCCACCAGATCCCGACCAACGGTGATGATCAGGTCACTTCTTTTGCAGCTGAACTTGTCAAACCACATCATGGCGTCTGTGATAAGTTTGCTCTTGGTGTAGCCAACAGCCAACACCT
>ULWD01001209.1_pt1 | contig 58309 bp, 49 predicted proteins | sample 1960011 | NCBI WGS metagenome assembly ULWD01 (sample SAMEA4835803, study PRJEB28245) | human gut metagenome | biome: gut microbiome; material: fecal sample | place: Denmark | collected 2008 | reverse complement strand
TACTGTTGATACATCAGACACACAAATGTAAATAGGGACAAAAGTATAAAAAATTGTTTTTACCCACAAAAAAGGATTGCCATAATCATGATACAGCAATCCAATATATTTTACTTATAAATCAAATTATGCCATCTTCTGTAAAAAGCTTCTTGTTCTTTCACTCTTTGGATTATCTATTACATCCTCTGGTCTTCCCTCTTCTACTATAACTCCGCCGTCCATGAATATAACCCTGTCTGCTACATTTCTTGCAAATGCAATCTCATGTGTAACTATAACCATAGTCATCTTCTCATCTGCTAAAGCTCTTAAAAGCTTGAGAATACCAGCAGTTATCTCAGGATCAAGGGCAGATGTCGGTTCATCAAAGAACAATATCTTAGGATTCATGGCAAGTGCTCTGGCTATGGCAACTCTTTGCTGCTGTCCACCTGATAGCTGACCTGGATAGTTATCTTCTTTGTTTTCAAGACCTACCTTTCTAAGCAGTTCCCGTGCTTCTGCTATAACCTCATCCTTATCCCTTTTCTGGACATTAATTGGTGCATCTATTACATTCTTAAGAACTGAGAAATGTGGAAACAGATTAAAATTCTGGAAAACAAGTCCAAAATCATTCTTAATCTCATGCAGCTTCTTCTTATCCGCATATCGTGTAGGACCTGATTCGTTTAAGGTTGCACTTTCTTTGCAGTAGGCAAGTGTTCCTTCATCCATAGTTTCAAGAAGAGTTGCACATCTTAAAAATGTTGACTTTCCAGATCCAGATGGACCTATAATAGCTACAACTTCACCTTCTTTTACCTCTATAGATATATCCTTTAACACCTCAAGATTATCAAACTTTTTCTTAACATGTTTCATTTCAAGTAAATTCATATTATTCACCCTGCTCTCCATTCTACTTATAATAGCGCATCTTCTTTTCTATAGTTTCCATAACCCATGCAACAACAAAGTTAAATATGTAATAGAATACACCAGCTACAAAAAGTGGCATTATACTTGCATTGGCTGCTGCAATCTGCTTTGCAAGTGTGAACATTTCTGTATACGCAAGTGCAAAAGCAAGTGATGTATCCTTTACAAGTGTTATTACCTCATTAGTTACAGGTGGAAGAACTATTCTCATCATCTGAGGCAGAACTATTCTTACAAATGTCTGGCTTCTGGTGTACCCTAAAACAGAAGCTGCTTCATGCTGTCCAACTGGTATAGCTTCTATACCTGATCTGAATATTTCTGCAAAATAAGCTGCATAGTTTAAAGCAAAGCCTATGATAACTGCATAGAATCTATAACTATATGATAACGATATTCCAAATATATAATACGGACCAAAGAATACAACAAGCAGCTGAAGCATAAGTGGCGTTCCTCTCATAATAGATATATATATCTTGGCAATCCATCTTACAAGCTTAACCTTTGATATTCTTATAAACATAAGAAGCATACCAAGAGGAAGTGAAAAAACAAGTGTAAGAACAAATATCATAAGAGTAGCAAGCATACCACTTGCAAGCTTGCCTACAACATCTGCAAAATTACTCATAAACCCTGATGTTTTCTTATCAGCTGTAATATCATTAACTTTATTATCAGCGCTTAAACATATGCTTTCTTCCAGTCCCCAGTCTTTAGCTATATTCTCAAATGTACCATCAGCAAGCATATCATACAATGTCTCCTGGACGGTATCTCTTAACTCTGTATTACCAGGCTTAAAACCTATACCATACTGTTCCTTTGATACCTGTTCTGATAGCATTCTGAACTGGCTGCCTCTTGCTTCAAGTTCATACTTTGCAACACCCATATCCATACATATAGCATCAACTGAACCTGATTCAAGATTCATAAACGCTGCATTATAATCTCCAACCTGCTGAAGCGATGCAAAGCTTTTAGCAAGTGCAAGATTATCCTCTGTTGCATCTTCTCCTGTAAATGCTGCAAGTGCAGATGAATCCGCCTGTACAACAACTACCTTTCCTGACAGATCTGCTAACTTGTTAATAGAAGAGCCCGACTTAACAATAACTACCTGAGAGTTATCTATATATGGAGTTGTCCATGTATAATCTGACTCCCTGCCATTCATAGTAAAACCGTTCCATATACAATCAATGGTTCCCGAAGACAGCTCCATATCCTTTGAATCCCAGTCTATTGGCTGTTTTACCAGCTCCCATCCGTTACGCTTACATACTTCCTGTGCAAGTGACAGGTCAAAGCCTACATACTCACCATTATCATCCTTATATCCGTATGGTGGAAATTCAGCATCAAAACCTACTGTAAATGTTGTAATACCAGACTGCTTTTTCTTACTTCCACATGCTGTCAGAGTTCCAGTTATAAGTGAACATACTAAAAGCACAAGTAACATACGTTTTATCGTTTTACTACTAGTAAAAGTCTTCATGTTTCAATTCTCCATTTCACTTCACTACCACGTGAATAATTTATAACTTTAATACACTAAATCGTACCCTACTTGCTGTTATATGTCAACCGGCTTTTACATATTATTTTACGAACCGGCTTTTACATATTATTTTTATAAAGATTATACTGTTTTTGTTTTATACTGGTTATTTCTTTGATCCCCATATTATCAAGTGTATTAAGGTATGCATCAAAGCTGCTTAAAGGCTGTCTTCCTGTTATAAAATCATTTCCCACATCAACTACATATTTCGATATATAGTTGATATAGCCATTGTTCTTGTCAACGTCCGATGATGAAACATACATAAAAGGAAGTGGCTTTCTTACATACTTAGCCAGCTGCTTATCAAGTCTTATATGCCATTCTGGAAGAAGCATATCTGTAGCTGCTACCGACTGTCTTGACGGAACACATATAGGATTAACACCAAGCTTCTGAATGAAAGCATCGTCCTTTGCAGCATCCATAAACACTTTATTCCCCTCGTCATCCATATAATAACTTACTCCATCAATTCCAAAGCAGTACATGTCTTCATTATAATCAGATATAAGATAATCAAGAACTTTAACAGCACTTATAACATTGTCAGTTTTAGTAACACCAAATATGCCGCTTACAGCATTTCTTCCTATGTAAAAGCCCTGATGCTCACCTGATAGTGGAACTCCTCCTTTAAATACAGGAGTATCACCATTATATTCATTATACTGTGCACTATACAGCATTGACATATGCCAGCTGTAATCAAATGTTACACCTGTAATATTCCTGCTGCATCTTTCCTTTATAATATCCCTCGTGCATTTTTCATAGTCTTTCTCGATAAGACCTTCCTCATATAAATCATTAACGAACTCAAGATATTTTCTATAATTGACACTATCACTATATGAATAACTGACATTCCCGTAATCATCAATTATAAACCCTGTTGAAAGATCCAGCCCGAAAGCAGGTCCAAACATATATGGTATAAAATCAGGGATAATGCTTAATGGTATTTCATCTGTGCTATAGCCATTATCATTCATATCCTCTGACTTATATATGCGAAGCAGTTCAACCAGCTCATCTAGTGTCTGTGGCTCTGATTTACCTGCTTTTTTCAGCCATTCCTGGTTATACATAACACATGGTACATAATTATATGTAAGGACTGTCTGTGGCACATAATATATATGCCCTGTATCAGTTGTCAGTGATGCTTTTATATCCGGATTAGACTGGAGAAACTTTTTATAATTCGGCATATAATCAAGATATTCATCAAGACACACGAATTTGCCAGTATTAATATATTCCATATTCATATCCATATCCGGCAGCTGTATAATATCCGCAAGTGTATCTCCATTTAGTATAAGTTCTCTTACCACATCATAATAGCTGTCCGGCTGTCTAAGTTTCCATTCTATATCATATCCTGAGTTCTCTGATACCTTTCTGATAACCTCTGTACTCTCATAATCCACATCTGTATACTGTGAATTCTTCGCAAGTATTGATATATGCACACCCGCTGTATTATCTTTATTTTTGTTAGAACACGCTGTTGTCATGCATATAACCATCAACATTGTACCCACCAATATGTATTTTACAATCCGGCTCATATAGTTCTCCATTTTCTGTTAATTGTATTCACTTGGATTAACACCCATTACGCTTTTAAAATTTCTCCGGAATGTAAGCATATTAGAATACCCACATAATGCTGCTATTTCCTCTAACGAATGTTGTCCATCCTTTATATACTCTGTTGCCTTCTTTATCCTCAATTCCTGAATATACTGTATATATGTCATTCCCTTTGTGCTTTTACAAAGCATGGTGATATATTTATTGCTTACGCCAAACTTATCTGTAAGGTATGCCAGTGACATATCTGCTTTCATATAATTATCATCGATTTCTTTCATTATTTCTTTATTAAGCTCATTAGTATCTTTTCTTGATGCTGACATATCCACATACTGTTCACAAGCCATATTATATACTGCCTTATAATATGTAAAGATTTCCTCAAGCGTTGCGGGATATTCCATTTTTTCAAGAGTAAATCCAACTACATTATCCTGTTGTATATTTTTAAGAACTTTGGCTGTGGTTATATGCAGTTCATCTATCATCAGACTGATAACTTTAAGATTATCAGAATTATTCTTCATGTTAACATTCATAATATCATCAAGAATATACCCGATATCCTCTTTTCTGTTTTCTCTTACATATCTTATAAGCTTCTGTTGTGTATCTGATGGAAAATAATATTCACATGCCATATACTTCTTATCATCATCATAATAATACACAGCATCTCTTCCACCTGTCATTATATTGGCAAGCGCATTATCTGCATTATGGCATGCAAGTGATAACTGTTCAATATCATCCCTTACTTTATCCACTCCGATTGTAAATACATACTCTTCATTATCAATGCGTTCTTTCATGGAATTATGTATATCATAATATATGCTGTCCAGATTATTGCCATCATCACTGTTAATTATAAGAAAGACATTATAATCGTCCTTATCATACCATACAACATATGTTTCATCATCTGTGTAACTATCTGCTGTCTGCTCTATAATATGATGCATTTTTCTAAAATATGAAACATCAGCAGACCGTGAGCCTATATATGACATATTGACATCTGCTATTACATAGTACTGCTTCTGAAGTACTTTATAATCATCTGTAAGCATACAACTAAGCTTTGATGGCTCTGTGCTGTTGTTAAGCATGCCATGCAGCATTCCCTGCTGTGCATATGGTTTTATTGATATCATACGTTCCTTATAGCCATTATTCTCACCTATGAGATTCTTAATACCATTAATTATATTGTCATATTCTTTATCAAGTCCACTGTCAGTCTCCGTATGTCTTAATAAGCCCAAATCAGCCGCTTTATCTGCTGATTTTTTATTTCTTTTTGTTTTTGTTTCGTTTACATCAGTTTCACTGTTAATACCTATAATCCTGCTTATGTTATTTAATGGTATATAAAATTTTTTTGACATATAAAGTGAAGATATTATAAGAATTATACAAAATACTCCTGCTACTATAACACTAATCCAGAATTTGTAATCTGTGTTAAATCTAAAACATGAACTGTCTATCTCTATTTTGTAATCTATTCCGGTGTTAAATACAGATGAAACGTTATATTCTATTGGTTTTTTTACATCACCATATGAATATGCAGGTTCATCATTGATATATATATTTATAGGCATATCATGAGTAATCTGTGAATCTATCATATCAATCAGACTTTTTTTATCATATAATACACATATAACACCTTTTGCATACACAGAATTATAATTCTGTGTATATATTATAAATTCTTTATTGAAAACAACTTCGCTGTTTCCTATATCATATATATCATTAACCGACTTTCCACTATGCACTTTTCCTCTTACCTGAATATTATCTGCTGCTTTATCAAGTCTGAATATTCCAAAAGATGAAAATGCAGAATCAGAATCATTTAGCATAAGTAGAACATCATATATATTAATATTATACCTTGATATCATATAATTCTTTATCTCTGTCATAACTTCCGCTTCAGAAACATTATTTTTTATAATATCTTTTTTCTGCATAGCATACTTATTTATAACATCTGATGAATTAATATCTGATGTTATGACATATGCATCCATAAGGAGCACATCAATACTGTTAGATATCTTTTCAACTGCTGACTGATAGTAATTCTCCTGGCGTTCCATTGATATTGCCCATGCTTCATATAACATAGCTGCTACAAAAGATACGAACAGTAAAAGTATGATTATTATATATGAAGAAAACAGTTTTTTGAATATCCCGCTTTTAAAATATTTCTTATTCATAACACAAAATTTTCCCCTTGCCGTACAAAATATATAAATAATTATATATTTTATTAAAATGTACGACAAGAGGAATATTATCCTATATTTTACTTATATTTTTTACATTTTACTTTATTTTCACTTGATTGACAACTAACAACTAACGGTCGGTACGCTTCTTTGATACTGCTAATACTGTTACCCCTGCTATGACTGCAAGCATAAGAATAACTGCATATAGTGCTGTATTATACACATCCCCTGTTGCTGTAGCTGTATCTGATGCACCTATGTTTTCTGTGCTGCCGGCTGTACCGCTGTTATCAGTGTTGCCATCTGATGCATCAGGACCCTGTGTTTTATCATCTGTTCCAGGTGTTGGGTCTGGTGTTGGTGTTGGATTTGGCGTTGGTGCTGGGTCCGGTGTTGGTGTTGGGTCCGGTGTATTCTTTTCAAGCGATGCGATCGCAGCAAGAATATCATCTGCCATCTTCTCAACTTCGCCCTGTTTATCAACTGTATAATCCTTTACAACTGCCTTAACTGCTTTTTCCACAGCTGTGAAATCCTTATAATCCTTTGCATTAAGTGCCTGTGCTTTCTTAACAGCATTGTCAACATTAGTGTAATCTGCTGTCTTGTTATAGAACGCGCCAAGTGTAATCGCTGTCTTACCATCATCTATAACTGGAGATTCAAGAATCTTAGCCCATGCTGCTCTTGATGCTGAATTATTCTCACCTGAAAGCTCTTTAGTTCCATATTCATACATCATAGGTGATTCACCACCAAGTGTATTATTCCATCCTGCAGGTGCTATAAGCGATTTGCCTTCCTGTCCCTTAAAATCTGTTGTCTCAACTGTTGTATTGTAGAATACAACTTCTGATGTATTAGCTGCCCAAGGTCTTCCAAAATAACCTGGTTTAGAGCGGTACTGTGATGCTGTATCAACACCTGGTGTTGTTGATGTTACATTACATTCATACATAAGGTAACCTCTTCCACCTGACTGCTGTGCAGCTGTTATGTAAGCAACATCAGAATCTGCCTCACTTGTGTTAAGTCTTAACTGACATCTGTAGAATACGGCTGTCATACCACCAAAGATATAATCTACTGCACCAAGTACATCGCACTGGTTAAACATAGCACTGATGCCTGTTGCACCATATAATGTATCCTGACGTCCTATAAACTTACAGCCTGTAAACACAGCATTATCACCAAGAACTGCTAATGCTGCAGCTCTTTCAACAAAGCTTCTTCCCTGGACAGATGTATCCTTTGCTGTTGTAGATCTTGTTCCTTTACCACCTGTTTCCCATTCAACTACAATATCATTAGCTTCTTTTTCTGAAATATACTGATTGAATGAGTTTTCAAATACAATACCATCTGCCTTAAAGCCTTCTGCTGATACGACTACTGTTGCATTCCAGTAAGAACCATCTGTACTACCTGAACCTGGATTCTTCTTTGTAAGGTATCCATTTTCTTTGTTTGCTGCAAGTAAATCTGCATCATACTTGCAATCATTACCCATACTATAGTAGTTGTATCCATGTCCATAATAAGAAGTTATTCTTACTACATTCTCTCCTATATCAACACCTTTATTCTTTATCTCAAGGCTTGATTCACTTCCTGCTGCATTAACAAGTGATACATTAGGTACATCGATAACAAGCATTTCCTCGTAGTTACCTGGGTCAATAACTATCTCAACTCTCTGGTCTTTTGTTCTTTGCATAGCTGCAGCCCTTGTAAGTGCATCATTGATCGTCTTGAATTCTTTATCAGCTCCTACATAAAGCTGTGGCTGATAAGCTACAGCATCACTTACACTTATTGATGTAAAATATGTCTGCTTGATTTCCTTGCCATCAACAGCTGCTGTTACACCTTTGATATTAAGATTTCCATCTTCTTTTACTACATACTGTGTAGTTTCAATATTAGTAGTACTTCCACTATTACTTACTACTGGTTCCTCACCATTGATAGAGAATGCTGCACAATAGCAGTAACCTATATTGACAATCTGGCCTTTTTTAACCGGGAAGTTAATCTCTCCATCTGTAAGTGCAAGAAGATATATCTTGTTTTCCATAACAGAACCTGTTAATGCAAGTCCTGAATAATAATTATTCTCCCCAATAGCTTCAATACCAGGATTGCCATTGAGCTTAGAAAAATCCCAATTGGTATTCTTAATAAAGCTTACTGTCTTATCAACAGCTTTTCCATCTACCTTTAAATTAGATGTAATCTTCTGTCTATAAGGAACATTTCCAATATTATTTACTGTTACATTATACTGTCCATCTCTTAACTTTATATCAGAAAGATCTGTGAATGTGTATGTATACCCTTCTTCATTAATATTAGAAAATGTAACACTTGCAGCAGCTTCCTCTGGAAGATTATCAAATTTCATATTAACCTTATAAGCTGGTTTTGCTGAAAATACAATATCCTTTGTAATATCTTTATCTGCTGATATTGTCTTTATATCAGATAGATAATAATCATTTATTCCTTCAGCAACGATATCATAAGTTACTCCCTTTTCAAGATTAACTGCAATATCATCACCATTTATTTTGATTTCTGGTACGTATACATAATCTTTATTAACAAAGCTTAAGTTAAGTGCTTCAAGAGCTGACTGTGTAAGACCTGTTATCTTTCCTGTTAATTTTACAAGGTCTACTGACTTAATAACTATATCAAACTTCTTAGCTCCATCGCCTTTAGCTATAGATAACTTATTGGCTGAATTTATTACATATCCGTTAGCATCCATAAGAACTACATCATAGTCATACATCTCATTAAGATATACACTGTAAGAACCATTCTCTGGTTTTACAATATTCTTTTCGCCTGTTGACTTATTAACAAATGCTATGCTGTAATCTTTTGTATCAAGTCCGCTGGCATCCTTTGTATCAACAGCACCACTGACAACAACTGGCTGTGTATGCTGTCTTACAGCTCTGTATACAACAAGCTTTTCATTTGTTGAATATATCTTGTATATACCATACTCAGATGCTGTAAACTGTATCTTTGCACCTGAAACATTACTTTCTGCTGTCTGGATACGTCCACTTGGTGATTCGCATACTATAGTTGAAGCTCCACCATTAGAACCTGTATACAATGTAAGTATATCATTCTTATATAACTTTAATCCCATGTATACTACAGGAGTTGCATTGTTAGAATAAAGATATCCACTTAATGTCACTCCATCTATAGTAATATCATCTCTCTTATCGTATCTTGTAATAGCAGTATTAGATGTTCTGATTCTGTTATTAGTCTTTCCTGATGGATTAAAATATAATTCATCTGTCATAAATGAACCAATAGTAGCACCTTCTGAACCAGCCTTAACTGATTCTGGATACCATGAATTAATAACATCCTCTGTAAGCATATTATTATAGTCTGTTTCATCAAGCTTTGCAGCACCAAAATCCCATACATCTGCCTTACCATTACCTACAAGTTCTGGTACCTCTGTCTGTTCAGGTTCATTAGCTACATTGATACCATGAAGATACATTTCTGCTTTATCTGCACAGGATACCGTGAATTTAAGTGTAGTTGCAACTCCCTCATATCTGAACGACATAGATGAAAGTCCATCTGCTTTGCCATCCATAAGAAGCTGCTTTGTATCTGTAACAAATTCGCCCTTTTTAGTAGATGCAACTATCTTGCCCTCTGCATCGCCACCATACTGGCACATATTAAATGTAACTGTTGAATTACCTGCTACCTTCACTTCAAAGGTATTGCCATTGTATAAAGCAAGACCATGCTGTGTATCATGCATATAAAGGTCGCCACTACCAGTTATCTTAAGATTGCCATCCTTTGATTCAATACTTCCTTTAAGTGGATTAACACTATCATAGCTTGCTGGCACTACTGAACCATCTGCAAAGTTATACATATATGTTGAATCCTTCTTCACACCGTTATCATCTGGAGTATCAGCTGTATAAGGTCCAACAATAACCTCAGGAACATATACTGTGCATGAGAAAGCAATTGTTATTGTTGTCTTTGCCTCACCTGTATATGCAAAATCTATAGTTGTACCATCCTGATGATAACACATAGCAGTTCTGGCATCCTTTGTTTCTGTATATAAACCATCTGCACTTGATGCTGTTATTGTTCCATTGTTAGAATACTGGCATCCGCCAAGACTTATTTTTGATGGTCCATCAACAGCTATTTCAAGTGAATTGCCATCTTTAAATGCAACACCATGATCCGGACCATTATATTTGTATGCATTCTTAGTTCCAACCTTTACTGTAAGTCTGTCATACGTAACATCCTTCTTACCATCCGTATCAGTAGCTATGATTGAGCCATCACGCAGATTATAAATAGTTTCACCAGCTTTTGCTTCTACTGTTTTATCTGCTGCGCTTACAGTTCTGGCTGAAAAAGAAAGACCTGCTGGAACTGCAAGAGATACAGCCATAATCACAGCCATCATTGCTGACATATGCTTACGCAGTTTACCTGTTTTTATATGATGCATAAAAACCTCCCACAATTATATAATTTTAATGTCATATTGTATGCTGCATTCAGAATCAACATCTATCTTTGTGAATCTGTTATCAGTTATCATAAGATTTTATATTGTGTATATTTACTATCTCACGTTACCATGTTTAAGATTTAACCTATACACTATATACGTCACTGCTCCTTTCCTTACATATTCAACATAATATCTTACAGTCACAGATACATATGACTATTAATGCTTTAATTATATATAACAGCTCACATAATTATAAGATTCATTTTTTTCATGGTTCATTTTTTTCCACACCATGCCTGAAAAGTTATACTCAGACTACTTAACAACATTATTTTCTCTTATATCTGAAACAAGCTGCCGTCTGAATGCACGGCATCCGGTTTCATTCCAGTATTTCTTCTTTTCTATCTTAATAACCTCAAATGTTGTATTAAGTATATGTGATTTATAACTTGCAGCTGGTTTCTTTCCTGGATAAAACACAGTTATAGAATCTCTGTATTCATCCTCATCAAGATCATAATCCTTTGCAAACTGTTCAGCTAATTCTTCTGTAGTCACTCTTTTAATATGTGCATAATATCCAACAAGATAAGCAAAATAGTCAACATCAAACTTTTCAACCCAGTAATCATCTGATGCCACAAAGACTACAACAGGAAACTCCCTGTTTTCATCTGATATAAGCTTCTTAAGCACATCATATTCTTTCGCATTCCCAATACTCTTAACTGTCTGTCTTAATCTTTCTATATCGCATATTCCTATATTATCAGCAATCTCACCATAGAAATTAGGACGGCTGAATAATATGTTTTCGTTATCCCTGTACTTATCTGCTGGTTCGGCATATTCGTTGCTTACATCAAACACAAGGGTATCATTCCTTTTTTCAATAGAAGCTATTGATATCCATACCCTGTTAGCTATCTTTGTATCAAGATGCGTTGTTACTTCCCTGAAATACAGCCTTTCAGGATCATATGAGATTGCAACCTTATATCCTGGCATCTCGTTTTCATATGCTCCTACACTCTCTGGCAGATCATCAAAGACCTCAAGAAATCTTGATTTAACCCATGAATATATATAGTTAACTGCCTTCTTATACGCATCCTCCATGGAAAGGTTGGTAAGATCTATAGCCGAATGTGACTGGAATACTTTATATGTACCAAGCTTCTTAAAAGGCTCAAACTTTCTTCTCTTACTTACAGTCTCGTTATCCTGGCCTTTTTCATGATCTATTTTCTTAAACGCCTCATTTAATCTTTCATCATCCGGACCAATCTGGTTAACTATTCTTACTATATTGTTAACAGTAAGTTCTATTCCCTTTTCTGATGTATCCATCCAGAGCTGTTCTATAGCCCCTGGTCTTTTAAACTTATAGAATATCTTTGCAAGCTCTGTATCCTCATCAAACAGTTCTTCTATATATGGATGTAATGGCTCATTTTCAAACTTTAGTCTATAGTGGCATCTTAACATATCATTCCACTTTTTATCTTTGTAATGCTGGTGACCAAGATCCTCCAACAGCCCCACAATCGAATCGTCACATAACTCAAACGTAGCAAGTATACTATTCATCTTGCGTGCAAGGGCTTCATTTCCGATTCCAAAAGCTGATCCCTTATATCTCATGTCATGTTCTATCTCATGCCATCCTTCAAACGAATTCGTTCTTACCTGTACTTCAAATGTATCATCTACATAATCTGCCAGATATGGATTAACAATTGTTTTGCTAAGATATGCTGGTAATCTGAATATACCATTAACCTTCATAGCCTTAAATTCATACTCGTTATTTTCTGTAGTTTCCCACATGCCAGGCGATACGAACAATGTATCCAGCAGCTTTCTGCATATATCAACATCATCAACAAAATACAGTATTATTCGAATGCCAACAAGATCCTGCATTTTCTTGTCAGCATTTTCTGTACCAGGTCTGCGGTAATCCTTAAATATAAGCTTGTTGACCATAGAATCAACCGTCTTTACCCTGTATGCTATTCTGTAATAAAAACCTGCCCTCTTTAACTTTTCTTCTATAATACTTAACAGATCATCCTTAACAACCTGTGGCACCACTATCTTCTCTACATTTTCTTTAGTAAATAATTCATTAACCTCATTCATAAGTTATACCATCCAGTTTTTAATATTTACATACTGTTGTATCTGAATATCAGATACCTGATGAATAATAGCTATAGTATACCACATTTTTCCTTTTAGAAACTAATAATTTGCTTAATTTTATATTATATGCTATAATCTAAGCACTTATTACTATATCGACTTTATGATTTGTTCATATTATGATATATACCAGGGGGAATTAACGATGGTTATTCATGAATCAGCTGAAGATTATCTTGAAACAATACTTATGCTTAGTAAAAAGCTGCCTGTTGTACGTTCTATAGATATTGCCAATGAAATGGGATATAAAAAATCCAGTGTAAGTATAGCAATGAAGAATCTAAGGGAAGCAGAGCATATACGTGTAACTAAAGAGGGTTATATATACCTTACGGATTCCGGAAAAGAAATAGCTGAGATGATATATGAAAGACACCAGATTCTTTCATCATGGCTCATAAAACTTGGCGTTGATAAAAAAGTGGCAGAAGAAGATGCCTGCCGTATCGAACATGATATAAGTAAAGAATCCTTCAACGTTATTAAGAAAGCTATATCAGCCCAGCTGAAGGAACTTGAAAATAATAAATAACAACTAACAAACAATAACTAATAAATAATAGCTATAACTAATAACCCCAGAGTGCCGCATAAGAATCATTTCACATTCTGTCACGGCACTCTGGGGTTGTTTATACTGTCTTCTATCCAATATCTGGATATCGTGTGATTATCACTTCATATTCTTTATAAGCCTCTGGCACTCTGCTGTCTGTTATGAACTTTACCTCGTCAAGTCTGGCAAATGTAACTGAGCTTATATTGTCAAACTTATCCGAATCTGCAAGTACATATTTACAGCTGCAATGTGCTGCTGCCATTCTTTTTACAGCAGCCTCACTTATATCAGGTGTTGTTATTCCGCTCTTTATGCTTATTCCATTAGCACCAAAAAAGCCTTTATTAAAATTATACTCTTTTAATGCCTCTACAGCACTGCTTCCTACAACTGCTTCAGTTGAGCCTTTAAGCTCACCACCTATAAGAATTACCCTAAAGCCTGCTATAGCAAGACTCCTTGCATGTGTAACTGCATTAGTCACATATGTTGCTCTTTTTTCCTTTATATAATCTATCATACAGCCTGTAGTGGTTCCTGCATCAATATAAACAAAATCATCTGGCTCAATAAGCGCTGCTGCATACCTTGCTATACTCTTCTTAGCCTCCAGATTAATCTCTTTTTTCTGCGATACTGTAGGTTCTTTTCCAGAAAATCCGTAATTAACCGACACTGCACCACCAAACACCTTAACAAGTCTGCCTTCTTCATCCAGTGTATTAAGGTCTCTTCTTATTGTAGACTCTGATATTCCTAGTTCATCCTTGATTTCATTAACAGTTATGCTGCCTTTTTTTCTAAGTAGCTGCAATATAATCTCATGTCTTTTCTCTGTCAGCATATCTTATCACTCCATTTAGAATATTAATAATATTACTTCATGCTCCTATAAAATGCCATAACCACGATATTTTATGAAAGCCGCGAAACATCTGTATCAAGAATAATCTTTCTTATTGGAAGTATTCTTCCTGGTGATACTGAAAGCTCATCAACACCCATTTTCAAAAACTCTCTTGTAAGAGATGTATCTGCGCCAAGTTCTCCGCATATTCCTGCCCATATACCAGCTTTATGTGCATTATCCACAACCATCTTTATCATCTTAAGTACTGCTGGATGATGTGGGTCAAAGAAACTGTCAAGCTTTGGATTCTGACGGTCAACAGCAAGTGTATACTGTGTAAGATCATTAGTTCCTATACTAAAGAAATCTACTTTTTCAGCCAGCTCATCACTTAGCATAACAGCTGCAGGAGTTTCTATCATAATACCAGTCTGTACATTTCCTGTATCAATCCCCTGCTGCTTAAGTTCATCCCTGACTTCTTTTTCAATTTCTTTTATTCTGTCGATTTCCCACATATTAGCAATCATAGGATACATTATGTTAATGTTACCATATGCACTGGCTCTGTACAATGCCCTTAGCTGGGTTTTAAATATCTCTGTTCTTGTCAGGCATATCCTTATTGCTCTCATGCCAAGTGCCGGATTATCTTCTTTATCCATATTAAAATAATCGCACTGTTTATCAGCACCTATATCAAGCGTTCTTATTATAACTGGTTTTCCAGCCATATTTTCAGCTACTGTTCTATATATGTTAAACTGTTCTTCTTCTGTTGGAAATGTATCTCTTTCAAGATATATAAACTCACTTCTGAACAATCCTATACCAGCAGCATCATTAGCCTTAACAGTCATAACATCCTTAACATTTCCTATATTGGCATATAATTTTATTTTTCTTCCATCAATAGTTATATCTTCCCTGCCCTTTAAAAGCTGCAGAAGTTCCTTTTGTCTCAGCTGTTCATCCTGTTTTTTTCTATAATATCCAAGTTTTTCATTATCCGGATCAACATATAAACATCCACTATTCCCATCAACTATTCCCATTTTTCCATCTATATCATTGTCAGGAATAACAGGCGTTCCTATAAGTGCTGGTATACCCATAGTTCTTGCAAGAATAGCTGTATGTGAATTAACAGAACCTTTAACACTTACAAAAGACAGTATTTTGTCCTTATCAAGCTGGACTGTTTCTGATGGCGCAAGGTCCTCAGCCACAATAATAACAGGTTCGTCAGATACCATGGATGAAGCATTAAAACCGCTGAGTATATTTATAAGTCTTTCAGATATATCCTTTACATCTGCTGACCTGCCTCTCATATACTCATCTTCCATAGCTGCAAACATAGCTGCATAATTATCTCCGGTCTGTGCTACTGCATATTCTGCATTAACATGCTGGCTGTCTATTATATTTTCAACTGATTCCTTATAATCATCATCCGTAAGCATAATCTGGTGCATCTCGAATATAGCTGCATTAGCTTCTCCTACTTCTTTAACAGCTTTATCGTAAAGCTCCTGAAGCTGCATGGCTGCCTTATCCACAGCAGCATAATATCTTTTCTTTTCATGCTCTGTATCATCAATATGCACTCTTTTAACCTGCTGCTCCGACTTATTATATACCTTTATCCGTCCTATGGCGATTCCACCAAAAACGCTTTTGCCCTTATATTCTTTCATAAAAACCTCCTTTCTGCAAGTCTGTATCAAGTATATTCACACTAATACCATCATCACATATTTTCTTCAAAGAATTCCTTCATCTTCTGTGCTGCTGCCTCTTCATCCGCACCTTCAACACTTATAGTTACTTCCTGTCCATTCTTTACTGCTAATGACATGATAGTAAACACCTTCTTACAATCACCTGTTTTTCCATCCTTTGATATAGTTATCCTGCTCTCAAACTGCTTTGCCGCCTTCACAAGCTCACCTGCTGGTCTCATATGGATTCCCTCAGGGTCTGTTATTGTGTAATTGAATTCTTTCATACTTAGCCTCTTTCCGCTTACGCTTTTATATTTTTATTTTTAATCTTCTACTTTCTTTTTGAGTACTCCTAAAAGGAATGTCGAAACAATAGTTCCTACAGCTAATGCAAGCAGATAATATAATGGATTACCAACAACCGGGAACACGAATATTCCACCATGTGGTGCCATAAGTGTACACTTAAATACCATGCTTATTGCTCCTGCTACTCCAGAACCCGCGATACATGCTGGTATAACATGCAGAGGATCTGCTGCTGCATAAGGAATAGCACCCTCTGTTATAAATGCAAGTCCCATAATAAAGTTAGTAGGTCCTGCCTGCTTTTCTTCCTTTGTGAACTTATTCTTAAAAAGGAGCGTTGCAAGTGCTATAGCACAAGGTGGAACCATACCACCTATCATAACTGCTGCCATGATATCGTAGTTACCAGAAGCTATTGCTGCTGTACCAAACACATACGCCGCCTTGTTGAATGGACCACCCATGTCTATAGCCATCATCGCAGCCAGTATAAAACCAAGTATAACTCTGCTTGAGCTTCCCATGCTTACAAGAAATGAATTAAGTCCTGTATTGATAGCTCCCATAACAGGTTCTATAACAAATGCCATGCCAAGTCCGATAACCAGAATACCTACAACTGGATATATAAGAACTGGCGCTATCTTTTCAAGTGCTTCTGGAAGCTTGTCACACAGCTTTCTTAATCCAACGATGACATAACCTGCTACAAAACCTGCTACAAGTGCACCAAGAAAACCTGACTTACCATTAGCTGCTATATAACCACCAACAAAACCAAGTGCAAGCGCTGGTCTGTCACCTATCGCCATAGCTATGAATCCTGCAAGCACTGGTAACATAAAGCCAAAGGCTGCTCCACCTATAGTCTTAAACATAGCAGCAACTGGTGTAATTGTGCCGAAATTAGCTCTTTCCGCCTCAGACAGGCTGTTCATATCAACATTAAGTCCATCTATAAGAAATGCTATCGCTATAAGGATACCACCACCAACTACGAATGGAAGCATATGTGAAACACCATTCATAAGCTGCATATATATCTGATGTCCTATACCACCTGACTTTCCCTTTTTAACCGAAGCTGTTGGTCCATCGTTTCCATCCTTACTCGCTCCCTGAACCTCATATAATGGTGCATCACCCTTCATGGCTCTCTTTATAAGCTCTTCTGCCTTATTGATACCATCAGATACCTGACATTCTATCACTCTTTTACCTTCAAACCTTGTCATAGGCACCTTTGCATCAGCTGCTACTATAATGCAGTCTGCTGCTTCTATATCCTCCTCTGTCAGGACATTCTTTGCACCACCAGAGCCTCTTGTTTCAATCTTTACTGTACAACCAAGCTTCTTAGCTGCCTTTTCAAGTCCCTCAGCTGCCATATACGTATGTGCTATTCCTGTAGGGCACGAAGTAACAGCAAGTATCTTAGCCGGCTTACTGGCAGTTTCTTCAAGCCTTTCGTTTATGCTGGCACTTTCTTCATCTGCTTCATCAATAACTTTAAGAAATTCCTGTGGTGTTCTGGCTGCCTTGAGTGCATTTGTGAAATCTTCATCCATAAGAAGCACAGATAACTTACTTAAAACATCTAGATGTACGTTATCTTTAGTGTTTGGTGCTGCTATAAGAAAAAGAACATCCACTGGTTCACCATCAAGTGAATCAAAATCAACTCCATCTTTTATAATCATAGCCGCAAGTCCTGGCTTTGTTACAGCATCACACTTTCCATGTGGGATTGCTATACCATCACCTACTCCTGTAGTACTTTCCTCTTCCCTTGCCATAACCTGCTTAGTATAAGCTTCTATATCTCTTATGTTTCCACTCTTTGCCATAAGGGCTGCTGCCTGCTTTATAGTATCATTCTTATCTTTAGGCGCTGCATTAAGATCAATACTTTCAGGCTTTAAAAGTTCTGTAATCCTCATATATTTATTCCTCCAATCATCTGATTTTAATCTACACATTCATATTGCTGCATTGTTATGTGATTTACATAATCACTATCTAGTACATCGTTTCGTAAATAACTATACCACCTGTACAACTTCAATCCCGCTTACCAGACTATCTACCTCATGCATAGTTGCAAGATTATCTGAAAATGCACTTGCACTTCCAGCTGCTATTCCCATCTTAAATGCATCCTCATAATTATGTTCTTTAAGCCATCCTGTTATGAATCCTGCCACCATGGAATCCCCCGCACCAACAGAATTCTTAAGAGTACCTTTAGGAGCCTCTGCCATATACACTTTATTATCATCCGCTACAAGCACTGCTCCTTTACCACCCATAGATATAAGAACATTGACAGCTCCCATTTCCTTTAATCTTAATGCATATGGTATAACTTCCTCTCTTGTACTAAGAGTCACACCAAATATATCGCCCAGCTCATCATGATTAGGCTTTATAAGAAATGGCTTATACTTAAGAACATTCATAAGAAGACTGCTTGTTGCATCAACAACAATCATAACCTTCCTACCATCAAGCATCCTCATAATATTCATATAAATATCATCCGGAATACATGATGGAATACTTCCTGCAAGCACTAAAACGTCCCCTGCTTTAAGACGTGCAAGCCTGCTCATAAGACTCTCTATATTTTCCTTTGAAATATCTGGTCCTGCACCGTTAATCTCTGTTCCATCTATAGTTTTTAACTTAAGATTAATCCTTGATATTCCACTATCTGCCTTTATAAAGTCAGCATTAACGCCAGCTCTGTCAAGTCTTTTACTTATCTCATCACCTGTGAATCCGGCAATAAACCCATAAGCAGTATTCTCTAAGCCAAGATTCTTAAGTACTATAGAAACATTGATCCCCTTGCCGCCTGCTAACATCTGTTCACTGCTCGTTCTGTTAGTCATGCCAAGCTTGAAATCATCAACTGAAACTATATAATCTAACGATGGATTAAATGTAACTGTATATATCACCTTTATCCCTCCCTTCTATTCACGTATCTTTAAGTTATTATTATAATAACTCCATATTCATTCATATTCAATCACCATCATTCACAAACATTCATCATCCGTTTTATGCATATTGCATAGTTTTTTATATTTTTCCATAGTTTTTATGTGTAATTATACCCATACATGATGTTTTGTATACAATCAAACCTGCAAATCATTCTTTTTCAATCAATCCTGTCCAGATTGTTCACGACAATATGCATTCCGCACATAAAAAGAGACTGTCGCCTCAACGATTTTCAATTTTCAATCGTTAAAGCCACAGTCCATTTTTATTTTTATTATATGATGCTGGGGTCCAAAGGTCTTTCACACACCTATGAGCAGGCTCATGTGGATTTAGACCTTTTTACCCTGGTATCATTATATTGTCTTAAGCTCAAACTTTCTTCTGATAAAATCAACCAGAAAATCTGCTGTTTTCTCAACACCAAGTACACTGCTGTCAACCATGATATTTTTATGCTTAGGGTCAGATGGAAGGAAGCCGGCATAATGCATGTGATAGTTATCTCTTGCCTCATCTACTGACCTTATCATCTTTTTTGCATCTTCTTCTGTCAGATTCAGATCCTTTACACAATTCTTAACACGTGCATCATAAGGTGCATATATGTATATGTGTATTGCAGCAGGTTCATCTGATAACACGAAATCTGAGCACCTTCCTACTATAATGCAGCTTTCTCTCTCAACAAGAAACCTCATAATATTCTGCTGTGCTTCAAATATATTATCCTGCTCAGAGCTTGATTCAGTTCCCAGAGGAAACATCATCCTCATATAAGAATTCTTTCTTGTCTTTTTAACCTTTTCCTCAAGCTCATCGATATGCGATACAGGAAGATTCAGCTTTTTTGCTGCCTGTTCTACTATATCTCTGTCGTAATATTCTATTCCAAGCTTCTCACTCATCATCTTAGCTATAGGTCTTCCAAGACTGCCAAACTGTCTGGCTATTGTAACTACATATTTCTTTTCATCACTCATAACTGCCTCCTATACAGAAATATCTCTTTTATCTCTTTTGTCTGATTTTTTCAATATCAGTCCTAAATCTTATTTCAATAACATTTTACTTTTTATTATTATATCCATTACATCATTTCTGTTTTCTAGTACACAAAACCAAGAACCAGAAATCCCACAATACTTACTGCCGCACCTATAAGCACATATGGCAGCTGTGATACTGCATGGTCAAAGTTATCAATACCTGAACCCTGTGAAGCAAGAACTGTTGTATCACAATAAAAGCATGCATGATTACCAAATGCACAACCTGAAAGAATAGCCGCCATAATAAGTATTGCATTAGCACCTACACTTGCACCAAGTGGGAGTAATACTGGTGCTACAAGTGTACATACGCCCCATGCATTGGCAATCATAAATGCTAATATACCTGTTATGATAAATGCTAACATAGGGAATATCTTAGCTGATAATATAGGCTGTGTAAGATCTATAAAAAATTCTGTCATCTGCATCTTGCTTGCTATAGTCTGGAAAGTAAGCGCTGCAATAAGAAGAATGATTATAGGTAACATATCCGCAAAGCCTTTTACAAAGTTATCCCAGTATTCGGTAAATGTCATAAGCTTTTCTGCAAGATACATAACTAACGTAACTGCAAGACATACAACCTGTGCTACTACAAGATTACCTGTTACACATGCAACTACTACAAGCACAAGCATAGGTATAAGGAAGTTAAGGATATTACCATCCTGAGCACCCTCTTCATCATCCATATTATACTTCTTACTTGCATCACTGTACACCTTACCAGTTGCTGCAACTCTGTCATACGCTTTCTTCATTCCACCAAGCTTAGGAAACAGACCTGCTGAAAAAAGAATAACTATAAGAAGTGCAACTATAGGATACACACAGAATGGGATTGTTTTAATATATGCTCCCATCCATGTCTTTGCGCCAAGTGCCTGCACACTTTCCTGTGCAAAGAATATTGCCCCGAAATATGCCGCCCACGAAGAAAATGGGAACATAACACATACTGGTGAACCTGTACTGTCAAGAAGATAAGCAAGTGCCTCTCTTGGAACCTTTACTTTATCATACACCTTTTTCATAGCCGTTCCAATTGACAATACATTAAGATAATCATCTATAAATATGATCACACCAAGTATAAATGTTGTAAATAATGTCTTTTTTTCAGTGTTGCATATTTTAGATACAATCTTGGCAAATCCAAAATGTCCCTTAGATGCTGTAAGTAATGCTATAATACTTCCAAACAAGCCACATACAAGTATCAGATATGCCTCTGCACTCATGACCTCTTCAAGTGTTGCCACCCACTCTGTTATAAAATTCTGTTTATATAAGAATAAAGCTCCTATTATTGAACCCGCTATCAAAAAAGGTTCGCATTTTTTAGTAGCTATAGCACCGATTACAATACCAATTACTATAATTACCGCTATAAGACCATAACTCATAATCAATCCTCCTGCTTCCTGTGTAACTCTTGTTGAATCCTGATGTTTTAGAATATTGTCATATACATTGGCAATAATCTTTTTTATGACAGGTTATCTGAATAATATCTTCTTAAAGCTTCAAAAAATCCTCTTAAATGTACAAAAAAGGGACTTCTGCCGGTCGTCACCAGCTAAAGCCCCTTTGCTTCATAAGATATTATATTTAAATTACTTCCTGTTCATGAGTGTAATATATCACCCAGCCTTATATGTTTCAACATAAAATATTTCATCAACCTGCTTTATATCATTCAGATACAAATCAATTACAGCTCATTTGTGCTCACAGCACAAACAGTATTACTACTCAACATATATTCTGATAACATGCTGTCAGCTGATTTCCATACATATAATGGCATTCATAAATTCCAGCCTGGTTATGGCATCATCAAAATCCCTGCCTGTTAACTGACTTATGCGCTGCACTCTATACTTAACTGTATTCCTATGGGTGTATAACTGTTCAGATGCATGAATAAGACTGTTATTGTTCCATAAATATGCTTTCAGTGTTTCCAGAAGATTAGAATTATTATTCCTGTCATACTCAATAATAACTCCCAACGTATTGTCTATGAATTCCTGCATAACCTTTTTATCTGCTAACTCTGAAAACAGGTTATATATTCCCATCTCTTCATACCAGAATACTCTTCCTGACATATTCATTTTCTCTGAGAGTATTACACATCTTGATGCTTCTGTAAAACTCTTCTGTAAATCACCTATTCCTTCATATGCACGCCCAACCCCCATAACAAGCTTTATATCAGAACTTATGCTATAAAGGTACTCTGATAAGCTCTTATATATCTTAACCAGCACTTCTTTTTCATCCGATTCACTCACTGTATCGGTGTCCTGTATATTTTTCATTGAAGAATCAACTGGAATAATCTCTGATATATTATTACCTGACATATTAATATCAGCACTTCTGCCCGATACATCCATCTCTCCCTTTTTTAAGCAGAAACAACCGACAATATTGTTGCCATATCTTGATAACAAAGCATTCATGTTACCTGAATTGAATTCATTTTTTATTTTACTTATAACTGTGTCATATTCATATTCTTCTATTCTTCTGTCACCATGAATATTTATTGTAAACATGCGGTTCTTACCATCCAGATCATAACCAGCTTCCGAAAACTTCATTGCAAATGCCTCTGCATTAATATTCTTGCCAAATATGATTCCTGACAGAATATCATCACTAATGGTATCTGAATTCTTATTATAAGCTATTGCATGTCCGATTTCTTCAAATATATCTACAAGTGGAATCTCCCCAGATATAACAAATATCGGAAAATTATTAAGATTCGCATATGACACTACACTGCTGTCTATACTGGCTATATACTTGTCACCTGTCAGAAGCAGCGCTCCTGACATATTAAGCTTATTTGCTTTTTTAATAACAAGCGGCAGATTGAAATCTTCACTCTGAATAACCGGAGTACTTATTATAAGAAGTTCCTGACCTTTGACCCACTTGGCAAAATTCATATTTTCCGGCTTATATACCCATCTTATACTGTTAGACAATCCACTCTTACCAGCAATTATTCTCGCCTGTGCCATAGATGGCAATGTTAATAGATCTTTACATTCAAACATTTTTTCTCTCCTGTCAAACTTTAATCCTATGCGATATAAAATGTTCCTGTATTGTATATTAACCTACATTATAGCACATTCTTTATATATCATAAAACGTAAAAAACAGATTCGATTGGCTTACAAGTAAACTAATCTAATCTGTTTGTCACACATTATAATTCTACTTCATCAACTATGAATTCATTAACTATCATTCACTCTTACTTTGCCATAAAATCACTCAAAGCCTCATACTGTACCGGAGCTTTCTTGAACAGATATTCTCCATCTCGGACACTTGCCACTACATCAGCTCTTTCGCACACTGCTTCAAACTCGCTTTTGGCATCAACTACAATAAAATTAGCTGGCTTTCCTGCTTCAATACCGTATTGGTCTGATATGTTCATAGTCTTAGCACCATTCACTGTTATAAGATCAAGACAGTTATCCATCTCCTCAAATGACATCATCTGCGCGATATGAATACCATTATCAAGGACATTCATAAGGTTGCCGTTGCCGGCAGGATACCATGGATCCTGTATAGAATCCTGTGCAAAACATACATTTATACCATTTTCATATAACTCCTTAACCCTTGTAAGACCTCTTCTCTTAGGATATGTATCCTGTCTGCCCTGAAGATATATATTCTCTGTTGGGCATGATATAAAGTTAAGACCTGACTTTTTAAAGTTCTTCATCATTCTGAATGCATAGCTGTTATCTACAGAACCAAGTGAACAGGTGTGGCTTGCTGTTGTCTTAGGTCCGATTCCTTCAACTATTGAAAGCGCTGTAAGAAGTTCTACGAATCTGCTCATAGGATCATCACTTTCATCACAATGTACATCAATAAGCTTATCATACTTAACTGCAAGTTCAACAACCTTATGTATAGACCTCTCACCAAACTCCCTGCAGTATTCAAAATGTGGTATGCCACCAACACAATCGGCTCCCATCTTAAGTCCTTCTTCTACAAGCTTATCTCCATCCTTATATGAGTACATACCCTCCTGTGGAAAAGAAACTATCTGGATAGTTACTATATCCTTCAGTTCTTCCTTTAACTCAAGCAACGCCTTAAGTGCTGTAAGGTTAGGATCTGTTACATCTGCATGTGTCCTGATATACTGTACACCATGTGATACTTCCATCTTAACTGCCTTTATAGCTCTTGCCTTTATCTCATCTATAGTAAGATCCGACTTGGTTTCACTCCATCTTTGTATTCCTTCAAACAATGTACCCGTTCCATTCGTAGCTCCCTGCTTTCTTGCCGTGAATACATAATCAAGATGAATATGTGGATCTACATATGGTGGCAATGTAAGCTTACCACCAAGATCTTCTACCTCACAGTCAGCAGCAACCTCAATAGATGGTGCAATCTTTTTAAACACTCCATCCTCTACAAGTATTTCCTGTAACTCATTATATCCCTTTAACTTTGCGTTAATAAACTTCCTTCTAGCCATAATAAAACCTCCTGAACATTGTTTTTATACGATAAGTTTTTATCGATACCGAATAATTCTTGTTGTTTCTTTATGACCAGAATATAATCCTATACTATGTTCTTATCAAGATTTTGTGCACTGGTGACAAGATTTTTATACTGTTTTAACAAGTTATGCTGCTCCTTTTTGTTCTGTCAGGACATAATAGATGATATATTTAATATATTTGTTACATCTTATGTTCAAGTATACCGTTAAACTTCGCCATAAATACTGTTGTTGTTACTATCGCGGCTATGATATCGCTGACCGGCTCTGCTAAAAATACTGCAAACACCTTATCTGAAAGCAGCAATGGTAACGTAAATATAAGCGGAATCAGCAGAATCAGCTTTCTTAAGCATGCCATAACAAGACTTACCTTTGCCTGTCCAAGTGCCATAAATCCCTGCTGGCAGCTGACCTGGAATCCAAGTGCAAATATCCCTGCCATATATATACGCAACGCCCACGATGTATAGCTTACCAGACTGGCATCTGATGTAAACATTCCTGCGAATATCTGTGGAAACAACATCATTACAAGCCAGCTTATACATGTAAATATTACGCATATCTTAAACTGCAGAAAAAATGCTTTCTTAACTCTATCCTTTTTATTGGCACCATAGTTATAACTTATAATGGGCTGTGCCCCCTGACATATTCCCTGTACCGGCATGACAACAAGCTGGTTGGTACTTGTAATGATAGTCATGGCACCAACTGCCATATCCCCTCCAAACTTTGACAGACTTGATGTAAAGCTTATAGAAAGAATACTCTCTGTTGACAACATAACAAAGCTTGATATTCCAAGTGCAAGACATGGACCTATTATACTGCCCTTTAACCTTAAATCACTCATTTTAAGCTTTAATATTGTTTTATTACCGGTAAGAAATCTTAATATCCATATTGCACCAACCGCCTGACTTATAACAGTTGCTAGTGCTGCACCCTTCACTCCCATTTCGAATACAAATATAAATATTGGATCTAGTATTATATTAATAACCGCTCCAATCACTGTTGTAAGCATACTTATCTTTGCAAAGCCCTGCGTTGTTATAAAAAGATTCATGCCTAATACAGTAACAACAAATATACTTCCCAGTATATATATTCTTGCATATGAAACCGCATACGTAAGTGTTGCACTGCTTGCGCCAAACCATACAAGAAGTGTTGGTGCTGCCGCATAGAATATGACAGTAAGTGCAACTGCGCATATCATAAGAAACGAAAAACAGTTTCCCATTATTTTCTGTGCAGTTTCATTATCCTTCTTTCCCATATATATAGCTGCTCTAGGGGCACCACCTGAACCTGCTAACATTGCAAATGCATTGATAAGCATAAGTATAGGTGTAAATAATCCGACACCTGTTAATGCACTCGCACCTATGCCAGGAATATGACCTATATATATTCTGTCTACTATGTTATATAAAAGATTGACTACCTGTGCCACAACTGCTGGAACAGCCAGCTTTGCAAGCAGTGAGCCTATACTTCCTTCTCCAAGATTCGTTGTATCTGACATATTAATCTCCATTCCTGCGTATCTTTTACGCACATTTACTTTTATATTATGATATAATATGACTACTTCGTAGTCACTTAGAAGTTTCTTCGAAACTTCGGATGCGCTGAAAAACCGCGCAGAAATTATGCTATAATGACATGTTATTAAAATATTAATCTATACAGGAAGTGAAATCTAATGCAGCCTACTAATACAGACATCAAAGCAGACAACTTAAATACCCAATTAAATACCAATACACAATCTAATCCTGATTCCTGCTCACCATATAAATCCTCATCCAAATCATCATCCAGCTATGGCAGCTTTCCTGACGGTACACCCATAAATAACTGGTTTTATTCGAATTATACCAAAATCGAGTCAGCTTTACAATCTCCACCTGCTACTGCCAGTTCATATATTATAACCGACTATGGAATAAAAGATGATGGTAACATATATACTGAAGAATTCCAGAAGCTTATAAACTCTGTGTACGACAATGGTGGAGGTTATATTATAATACCTGACGGAACATATATGACAGGTGCTCTTTTTTTTAAGTCAGGAGTTAATCTGTATATAGAAAAAAACGGCATATTAAAGGGAAGTCAGGATATTACAGACTATCCAGTAATAAAGACACGTATTGAAGGTGAAACCTGCCTGTATTATGCAGCACTTATTAATGCCAGCCATGCAGATGGCTTCACTATATATGGTGAAGGAACAATAGATGGCAACGGTCTGCATGCCTGGAAATGCTTCTGGCAGAGAAGAAGCTGGAATCCTGACTGTACAAACAAGGATGAACAGCGTGCCCGCCTTTTATATATCGCACATTCAGACAACGTAACTATATATGGTATTCATATGAAAGATTCACAGTTCTGGACGTGCCACATATATAAATGTACACATACCGCAATCTATGACTGTACAATATCAAGCCCACGTACTCCGGTGAAAGCCCCAAGTACCGATGCAATCGATATAGATGCATGTTCTGATGTACACATAAAGGGATGTCACATTAATGTCAATGATGATGCAGTTGCACTTAAAGGTGGTAAAGGAATAAATGCCAAAGCTGATTCTGATAACGGACTAAATGAAAGAATAATAATTGAAGACTGCATATATGACTTCTGTCATGGCTGCCTTACCTGTGGTTCAGAAGCTATCCACAATCGTAATATTATTATGCAAAACATCCGCATAAATAATGGTTATAATCTCCTGTGGCTTAAAATGCGGCCTGACACACCTCAGCTTTATGAACATATACTTATTAAAAATGTAACTGGAAAAGTATCAAGCTTTATAAACATTAATCCATGGACACAATTCAGCAATATTAAGAATGAAGCTTCTTTAAAAAACGGCAGCGATAAACCTCCCATCCTTCTATCATATATTAACAACATTACAATGCAGGACTGCACCTGTGAATGTGATGCATATTACAATGTTAAAGAAGACACCTCTCAATATCTTATAAATAATATACAGCTTATAGATAATGCTATAACACTTATGGATAATAACAACCTGCAGCTTCATAACAATGCTGAATGACAAGAATGTTCTTTGCTTACAAGCAATATATGTTTGCCTATTTATAATAAAAGTGCTATAACAATATAGCTGATTAATGTATCGTAAAATGTTTATATGCTATATTTCTTAAAAATAACATATTATAATCACAAAATTACAGACATTTTTATAGTCACAATAAATGCACAGGATATACGACACGAGGTATATATGAATTATATAAGTAACACTATAAATAAAACTTTTAAAAACAAGTATCATAAGGATACTTTAAAAATTGCAATCAATATGGCATGGCCAGCTATAATTGAATCTTTCTTTATAGCATTTGCAGGATTAATCGACTCGCTAATGGTAAGCTCCCTTGGTTCTGCCTCTGTTGCTGCTGTCGGACTCACCACACAGCCTAAGCTTTTAGGGCTTGCTCTGTTTTTTGCACTGAATGTTTCTATATCAGCACTTGTTGCCAGAAGACGTGGCGAACAACGTAAGGATTCTGCCAATGAGATCATGATTACAGCTGTACTCTTTATCATAGTATCTGCCATTATTCTTAGTATATGCTTTGTTACTCTCGCAGGACCAATCATCAGCTTATGTGGTTCCACAGCAGAAACACATGATGGTGCCGTTGCTTATTTCAGGATAATCATGGGTGGTATGATATTTAACTGTATACAGATGGGTGTTAACGCTGCCCAGCGTGGAGCTGGTAACACCAAGATTACTATGCGTACCAATGTAACCTCCAATACAATAAACATTATACTTAATTATCTTTTCATCAATGGTCACCTTGGATTTCCTGCTCTTGGAATACAGGGTGCTGCTCTTGCAACCGTATCAGGAACTGTTGTCGGCTGTATCATGAGCATAATATCCGTAACAAAAAAAGATAGCTTTTTAAGTATACCTTATATAATAAATAAAAAAATAAAACCAGCCTCTAAGGCTTTTATCGACCTTATAAAGGTTGGTTACAGTGTATTCTTTGAGCAGGTGCTTATGCGTATCGGCTTCATGCTTACAGCAATCATGGCTGCTAACCAGGGAACTGATGCCATGGCAGCACACCAGGTAGGTATGAACATTATGTCACTTTCATTTGCATTTGGTGATGGTCTTCAGGCAACTGCTGTTGCACTTATTGGACGAAGCCTTGGTGAAAAGAAACCTGAACTTGCAAAGGAATATGGCAGAACCTGCCGTCTTATCGGAGCATTTATAGCTGTATTTTTAGTTGCTGTTTACTTCTTTGGTGCAAGGGGATTGTACAGATTATTCTTTACAGAAGAGCATATAATAGCTATTGGTATTAATATAATGCATGTTATTATCTTCGTTGTTATATTCCAGATATGTCAGGTAATCTACATGGGTTGCCTGCGTGGAGCCGGCGACACACTTTACACTGCTATAGCATCTATGATAAGTGTAACATTTATCCGTACTATTGTTTCTTATCTGTGTGGATATGCACTTGGTGGAGGAATAATCGGCATATGGCTTGGCGTGCTTGCCGACCAGATGTCAAGATTTATATTCGCCACTATACGATTCAAACAGGGAAAGTGGATTAATATAAAAATATGAAGAAAATATGTGGTCATGTTCATTAATATTTTCTTATTTTATAGTAGGATAATTTAAAAAATAAATATTCAGCAATAATAAAATCTCCCATTAAATGATTATTACGTAAACCATTTAATGAGAGATTGTTTAATTATACATGTTAAAGACTTTTCTATCTATGAATAATTTTTAATAAACATTGTCACCACACAAGCTTAGTTCATATACCCTGTATAATCACGGGTATGAAGTATGCTCTCTGCTCTTTCTATCTGCTCCTTAGTTGGAGGCATAACATCTTCTAGTTCATACTTAACTCCAAGATCATGCCATTTAAACACTCCAAGTGTATGATATGGAAGTATCTCGAACCTCTTTACTGTCTTAAGCGACTTAACGAACTCTGAAAGCTTGTTAAGATCTGCCTCGTCATCTGTTACACCTGGTACAAGGACATGTCTTATCCACATATCTTTTCCGTTATCTGATAAATAGCTGGCAAGCTCTAAAATATTCTTGTTAGTCCAGCCAGTAAGCTTCTTATGTTTTTCATCATCTATATGCTTAATATCTAACATAAAAAGATCCGTAACTGCCATAAGCTCGTTAAACTTACTTAAAAATGGTTCTTCCATAGTAAATGGATTGCCAGATGTATCAAGAGTTGTGTGGACATTATGCTGCTTTGCTATCTTAAAAAGCTCAGTAACGAACTCCATCTGAAGCATGGCTTCACCACCGCTAACAGTTATACCACCTTTATCCTTCCAGTAATTATGATAACGATATGCCTTATCAAACACCTCCTGTGGTGTCTGAAGTTCTCCGCCTTCTTCTTTCCATGTCTCCGGGTTATGACAATACTTACATCTCATATGACATCCCTGAAGGAACACTATATATCTTACACCTGGTCCATCAACCGAACCAAAACTTTCAACCGAATGAATTCTACCTTTAATATCTGACATAATAATCCTCCATTCCTGCGCTGCTTCTTTGCGCATCTCAAGTTTGTGCGAAGCACAAATCTTGCGTGTGAAAAATCTTATTTTTCACACTAATCCTCATTTCTGTATGCATTTTATACCAAAGCATATGATAGCATAACTGATATACATAATCTATATTATTCTCATATTTTAATATTTTATAATCTTGTACAATCTTGTGTGACATAATCATAACTTTACGCAGAAAACAAGACTTTATTTTAAGAATTATGGCTTCCAGTTCTCCATATGATTGCATATACTATACCGCCCATGACACCACCCAATGTGTTATAAAAAAGATCGGAAAGCTGGAATGTTCCAACCCTGAAAAACAACTGAAAAAGTTCTATCGACAGTGAAAATAAAAAGGAAACCTGAAGTGACTTACCGACAATGCCATGAAATGTCACATTTTTTAACAGCTTATCCTTAGCCGCCCACATAAGCAATATAATAAAAGGAAAAAGCATTATAATATTCTCAATACTATCTGTAATGTATACACGGACACCATTGGCATTGTAAGTCCACATTCTCCATCCACCACATACATCTGACAACGGATTAAGCCATAGATTTCTGTTGAAGAATGTCCTGAAAAGCACAAGTGAAGTATAAAGCACAAGCACAAACAATCTTCTAAAAAAGCTCGAATTCTTAAACTGCCTTAACCATGCCACTATAGCTGCCTTGTAACCTCTGCCAGCTTCTTTGGGACAATTGGCATACATATATAAAAACATAAAAAATCCTGCTAAGACCACAGCAAACATAAAAGGCTGATACAATGCCGTAAGCATGTCCGTCACCACTGTATTAATCATCTGCTTCATAATATAACTATCCTTCCTGCTACAATATCACCTGACATTTATAATAGTCCAACTTTACAGGCATATAAAGATAATTATATACATTTTTTAAATTTTATGCAAATATTTAACTACTTGCTTCTACAGCCTGTTATCTACAATCATTATATGCGGTCTTTTATCTACCTGTTATCCACCTTTTCCGGATACATATCATGCTCAGCCAGTCTTTTAAATGCAATCTCTTCCCACTTAGTTCCTGGTTTTCCATAATTGCAGTATGGATCTATAGAAATACCACCTCTTGGTGTGAACTTCCCCCATACCTCAATATACTTAGGCTCCATGAGCTTTATAAGATCTTTCATGATGATATTCACACAGTCCTCATGAAAATCACCATGGTTTCTGAAGCTGAATAAATAAAGCTTCAATGATTTACTTTCCACCATTCTGATATCTGGTACATAAGATATAGTTATAGTGGCAAAGTCTGGCTGTCCTGTTATAGGGCACAGACTTGTGAATTCAGGACAGTTAAACTTAACGAAATAATCATTATCCTGATGCTTATTTATAAAGTTTTCCAGAACTTCCGGAGCATAATCATCTGGATACTTTGTTTTCTGGTTACCTAATAATGTTATGTTTTCTGTCTCTTCCTTACTTCTTCCTGTCATATTCTGTCTCCTAATCTATCTGTCTGTTATTTCACTTTGTACTCTGTTTTTATTCCATAGCCGGGTCTTTCATTCCGTTTAATTCAAATGCCCTTGCTCTGTCTATACATGTTCCGCATCTTCCACATGGCTTTTCACCACCTTCATAACAGCTCCATGTATATTTATAAGGAACATTAAGCTCAAGTCCTTTTTTTACCACCTGCGCTTTAGTGGCATTGATAAATGGAGCCACAACCTTTATCTGCTTTCCACTTCCAAGATATATGGCATCATTTATAGCAGTGTTAAACTCACTGCTGCAGTCAGGATATGCACTTCCAGCAGCATCATCTGCATGAGCACCATAATATATTTCACTACAGCCCTTTGATAATGCTATGCTGGCAGCACTTGATAAAAACAAACCGTTCCTGAACGGAACATATGTAGATACTGGCTTTCCATCTGTACCCTTAATCTGTGCATCATATGATTCCTTAGGTATCTCCTTATCAGAATGTGATAAAAGAGAACAGTCGCTATACTGGAATATTTTTGCAAGGTCAAGATAAATGTGCTCTACATTATAATACTTTACTATCTTATCTGATGCCTCTATCTCCTTTGTATGCTTCTGACCATATGATATAGATAATGCTATAACATTTTCTGCACCATACTTATCAACTGCCATTCCAAGACATGTTGTACTATCTATTCCACCACTGAATAAAACCATTGCTTTCATTGTTAAATCTCCCTCTTAATGTCTGTGTATATGTTTTTGTGTCAGCCTTCCTTATTCCTCTTGCAGTCATACAGCTATGACAGCCTTCAATAAGCACCGCAACATCATCTGTCCCTGTAACCATCTGGATAATATCAGCAATATCGCTTCCAATTCTTTCCTGCAGCTGCAGTCTTTTGGAAACCATATCAGCTATACGTGCTATTTTGCTAAGTCCGATTACGCGGTCTTTTGGAATATATGCGACCGTGACCTTCATATCATACATAAGTGCAAGATGGTGCTCGCAATAGCTGAAAATATCTATATCCTTTACAACTACCATATCTGAAGCACCGCCACCAGATGCACATTCCTTATCAGCATGTTTATCAAGTGCAAATGTTTTATTGAACATTTCAGCTATCTCTTCATTGGTATAATTCATTCCCTCAAACACTTCTTCATACATTTTCGCAACTCTTTTAGGTGTATCTTTTAATCCCTCACGCTCAGGATCATCACCTAGTGCTTTGAGAATACCGGCTATATGATATTCGATTGCCTTAGTATCTATTTTTTTCTGTTTTTCCATAAAATCCTCATTTCTGCACACTGCTAACCTGTATAAAGGTCTGCATCAGCCATTTGTATACATTAATACACTAAACTCCTCTTTTATCCGGTGCCCATATTATTTTATGCAGCTGGATCTGCATATTAACATCGTTCATAGTATTATCCTTCATAAAATCAACGATTTCTTCTGGCTCTATCATGCCAAATACCGGACTTATATAAAGATTGCATTTTCCATACAGATTGTATTTTTCTATAATCTGCTTTGTCCTCACAAGATCCTCATGGCAGCCTGCAACGAATTTGACTGTATCATTTTTGTTTAATACACTGAAATTCTCCAGCCTCATAGCCTGCTCCATGCCACTGCATGAAAGCTTATAATCCATCGTAAATGTTACATTATCTTTATGAAGCTTACGGATATTATCTAGCGGAATACTTCCATTAGTTTCTATCTCAACATTCAGGTTGTTATCTGCAAGACATTCAATAACATCTTCAATCCCATCCCTTAACAGTGGTTCTCCACCTGTAAGAGTGACATTCTTAACCCCTGTAGATAGAACATATTCAAGGATATCCTCTTTAGTCATCTGCTGTGCTGTGGCATCAGCCTCATTAGCCCATTTTGTATCACAATATTTACAGTTAAGATTACATCCCTTAAAACGTATAAATACCGCAAGCTGCCCGGCCTTAGTGCCCTCACCATTGATGCTTACGAACTTTTCAACAACCTCTAATACACTCATATACTCCTCCATAATTCTTTAATCGTATCTAATTCTTTTATGATTCAGCATGCTTTCCGGAATCATTCCATATAAGCTGCACTATTGGCTGGAGTTTCATACACAGTTACAGATTTCATGCTATATCCAAGCTCTTTTATCTTTTCATAAAAATACTTTGCCATATTCTCCGCTGTTGGTCTGAAATCAAGCTCAATAATCCTGAAATTCTCACTCTTTAAGGCCTCAAGTGTTGTTTCCTTAAGTGAATTTTTCTCAATAATCAGTGCATGGTCCATAGAATCTGCTATATCCCTTAAATCCTTTTTCAGTTCCCCAAAATCAACATACATGCCTTTATGCTGCAAATCATCCTTAAGTTCCTCTGTCTGCACTTCTAAAACAATTCTCCATCTGTGTCCATGAAGATTACTACATTTTCCATCATATCCAGAAAGAAAATGTGCTGAATCAAAGCTTGCTTCTGTTTTTAAAATATACATATAAATAATCCTCTTTTATTAATTTTTTTATTATGGTTTTATTATACTTTTATCATTGCTTTATCATTGCTTGCAATAATTCCATAATAAACCATCATATACGCAAAAAAGGCATGGATACTGCGTACCCATGCCTTGATATAATCGTTCTAAATATATAAGCTATTGTAATAAATATAATAGTCCTGGTTTTATTTAGAGACAGGATGGTACAAACGAACTGTCTATCTTTAATTACGTATATCTTTAATTGCCTTGTAATGTTAACAGATGATTTTATATTTGTCAATAACAACTGCCATGAAACTCAATGAATGAAACTCAATAAAACTCATCCTTTGTGTCACCTTCTAATATACAGATTTTTAAACATCTTATGCTCCGATGATTATCTTTATAAGCTTCTTATCAAGCATAATCGTCCTGTTCCATGGATTAAGTATTATACCTTCTATTTCATCCACCTTCAACGCCGCATCAAAAAGCTTTCTTATATCTGTCATAAATGTTGACATTACACTGTCTGCGCCCTTCACTTCCTCATCAAAGCTTGTAAACGCTGTCCACCATAGCTTTTCATCCGCCGTCTTCACTGCTTTTAACTTAAGTCCATAACCTTGCTGGCTACTGATTTTACCATGCTCTAATGGCTGTCCTGGCATAGGTGGTTCAACCGCTATTATGAGCTGACCATTATCATTCATACGTCTTCTTATAACAGTAAGAGTGTGTGCTAACATCTCCTCTGATGGTTCCTTCTGCAAAGCTTCTATGGCATTTTCTATGAATTCGTTGCCTGTAAGTTCATTGTCTTTTAACTCATTATTATGATTATTCTTTTTATCATTATTGTTTATAACATTATTGTCTGTAATATTATCATTTCCGCTGTTATTCTGTATATTCACTGTTTCTGCCACTTTCAATTCTCCATATAATTCCATTATAATATTCCACCTATAACACCACCTAACGTGCTATACTATACTAAATATGCTCACCTATAAGCTTTTCCATCCACACCATGTTATACCATCTGCCAAACTTATAACCACAGTCATAGAACTCACCTACGAGTCTGTAACCAAGATGTGCATGAAACATGGCACTGTTCTTATCAAGATATTCATCATCCTCTTTAGGATATGCTATACATGCATACATGTTAAGAATACCTCTGTCCTTAAGTTCTCTTTCAAGCTCATCATGAAGAAGTCGCCCTATACCCATATGTCTCATATCCTTATCCACATATATAGAAGTCTCTACACATCTGTCATAGGCTTTTCTTTCATGAAACATTCCGGCATACGCATACCCGACGATTCTTTCGTTATATAACGCCACTATATAAGGATACTTCTTTAATGTAGCTTCTATACGCCCTTGAAACTCCTCTAACGATGGCACATCATATTCAAATGTTATCGCAGTATTCATGACATACGGTGCATATATGGAAAGAAGCTCTTTAGCATCATCCACTAGAGCAGTTCTTATATGAACCATAGGAGTACATATGCCACCTTTGGCTTCAACACAGATACTGTTGCCAGATGTACTGTAACACATATTATTCAAGATATTATCTTTATTCATTATTTCTGTTCCTTATTTTAATTCAGTTTCTCGACTACTACCTTACATCTCTTTTTGTAAAAAGCAATGCCGTAAAATATCATATTGTGATGACCATCATTTTTAAGATACTCTGAATATCTTCGATCTCTGATTTGTTTAATTGCCCTTTCACAGGCTTTATCTAACCCTGAAGCTTCCTTAGAATACATAAGTTCAAAGATAATACCATCATTCGGATTCTGCGGTTTAATGATAATATCCGCAAATCCTTCTCCAGCTTCTACATTTGACTTTACCACCCAATCTGTGTTTCCCGTCAACATCCCTGCAAGAAAAGTATGATATGAGTTTTCCTTTTCCATTTCAGGTGCTTTTGTATCAAAAACACTGATTGTATTACTTAGTGTTTGGTTTAAATACTGTTCTATTATCTCTGCATTTCCATCTTCAATAGCTTTCCAGAAATGTGCCATCTGTTCCGTATTATCAGCAATTTTTTGCTTAAACCATTCCTGTATCTGTGAAATGTAAACAGTTCTAACTTCTTTATTGGGAATAACCAGCTTATATGCTCCTTGTTCCGTTATATCAGCCTGTGTCAAATATCCAGTCGTAAAAAGAACACTCCAGATATTATCTATACTCTTATCAATCTCATCATATGTCAAATCAAGCCGGACAGACTTTTCAATCGGTTCACCTGCAATCAGGTGCTCAATTTCATCCTGTGTCGTTCTGTTTGCTATGGAAACAAATCGTTTAACTAAAGCATTGCCACTGCTATTTATCCAATAACATTTAGGCTTTGCTTCTGGTGTATCGCAAAGATCATCTACTCTATTAATCACATCCCAAGGGCAGTAAATATCAGCATCTCCAAAATGATATCCATCATACCATTCCTTCATTTCTGCCATATGCTCTTCCAAATGGTAATCTTTCAGCATCTTTCCGACCTCATCTTCTGTAAAACCAAACTGTTCATCAAATCTTGCATCTGTTATAGAAAAAATCTTAAAATTGTTCAAACCTGTAAAAATGCTTTCTTTCGAAACCCGCAGACAACCCGTCAAAACAGCAAACTGCAAAAATTCGTTTGTTTTCAGAGCTTCTCCAAACAGTGAACGAATCATTGATACCATCTCTTTATAGTATCCATTTTGATATGCTTTGTCTAAAGGAACATCATACTCATCAACAAGGATGACTACCTTCTGTCCATAGTGGCGGTACAACAACTCCGACAATGTCTGAAGCGCTGATTCCAATGTATCCTCATCCATTGCATATTTTCCATCCTGCATCTTAACAAGAGCACAGTATCTTTGTTTTTCGTTGTCAGTTAGCTTATCGCTATTCTTCAGAAAAATGAATCGTTCTGCTTCAAGTGCGACAATCTTTATTAATTTGTTCGTTGCTTTTTCAAACGTCAGCCCATCAACACCTTTAAGCGTAAGAAACACAACTGGAAATCTTCCCATATATTCATCACAAAGATCTTTTCTTTGCATAATGTGAAGTCCATTAAATAATGTCATATCTGTTCCAATTTCAAAAAAGTACCGGAGCATACTCATATTTAAGCTTTTGCCAAAACGGCAGGGCCTTGTAAAAAGATTCACCTTTCCCCAGCTGTCAAGAAGCTGTTCAATCAGTCCCGTTTTATCAATATAGTAAAAACCATTCCTGCGGATATCCTGAAAATCTTCAATTCCTACCGGAAGCTTTAGATTCTTCATAATATATTTATCCCCTTTACAAAACCATCACTTATATAAGCTCTTTATCAGTAGTATAGCTGATTAATGGTGAAAATACAATTTAAAGTTAATCCTAATGGAGTAAAGATTTTATTGGTTATACAAAAATAACCGGGAAATCTTAGCTTATAGTTTCCCGGTTACTTATTAGTTATATTATACGCAGAATATCAAATTATTTTCCCATTTCGGAAATATTTGTTTTATTCAGCTTAATATTTTCCAATTTCAGAAATATATTGAACCTAAATATACAAAATCATGCTTTAACTAGTTTTTGTAACGACAAAAAAGTAAACGCTCCAACCCATGTACCTACAAATCCCCCGAAAAATTTGATATAACCATAATAATCCAGTTGCACAAGTTGTACTATTTTAACAAATTGTACAATTATCACAAATTTTTCAGGAGGTTATAATTATTGAATGCTAGGAAACTGGAAACACAGCACAATCTTAAAAAGTGGGCAGCTATAATAAAAGAATGCCGCTCAAGCAAAAGAAAAATATATAAGTGACCTTAGAACATATGTACTTTGTAACTGGTCAGCAGTAATGAGAAGCCTTAGAAATAAAGAAATAGATGGCTGTAGTGCAGAGAGTCATGTAAGTCATGTATTATCAGACCGATTAAGTTCAAGACCGAAAGGCTGGAGTAAGCGGGGAGCAGACAGGATGAGCCGGTTAAGATGTTTTGAGCAAAATAATGGAAGAGAAAAGATAATTGAGTTAGTAAAGTATAGCAGGGAATAGCATGAATTAAAACGTACAGGAACATATGCAATACTAATAAGAGAGTTATCAGCATATGATGTATGCAGAGAACATTATAACCAATCAAAAAGTTATATTGAGAGGATACAGGCAACGATACCGGGATTTACAGCAAAGAAGATAGCAGCAATAAGAAATGTATTAAACGAATTATAAAACAATTAATCACGGTAATGATAATTGAATCCAAATACAAAAATTAATTCTTTTCACTTCTTAGCTGCTATATTAGCATTGCCTGCTGTTCATCACAAATAGATGTATAATTATTCAATAAACCAAGAGAGCTATCGCTTACAGTATATCACTAATTTGCAAATAAATGAGCCTTATATATACAATGTATTACTCAACAGTAACACTTTTTGCAAGGTTTCTAGGCTTATCAACATCCAAGCCTTTTGCAACAGATACATAATATCCCAGTAACTGTAATGGTACAACAGCTAAACTTCCAATAAAATACTCATCTATCTTTGGTACATATATAGTAAAGTTAACCTGATCCTCTATTTCATATTTACCATACGTAGTAAGCCCCATCAAATATGCTCCACGACTCTTACACTCTAACATATTACTTATAGTTTTCTCATATAAATTACTCTGTGTCAGAACACCTATAACAAGAGTTCCCTGCTCTATAAGGCTTATAGTACCATGCTTCAATTCACCTGCAGCATATGCCTCAGAATGAATATAACTTATTTCCTTAAGCTTCAAACTACCTTCTAGACAAACAGCATAATCAATACCACGTCCAACAAAGAATACATCATGTGCATTCGCATACTTTGCAGCAAACCATTGAATTCTTTCTTTATCTTCTAAAATCTTATGTATCTTTTCAGGAATTGTCTGTAACTCAGCAATATAATAACTATATTGCTCATCTGTGATTTTTCCTCTGACATGTGCAAACTTGACAGCAAGACAATACATAGCTGCAAGCTGAGAACTATATGCCTTTGTTGTAGCAACTGATATTTCCGGACCTGCAAGAGTATAGAATACTTTATCTGCTTCACGTGCAATACTACTACCAACAACATTGACAATTGCCATAGTTGTAATATTTTTTTCTTTTGCAAGTCTTAATGCTGCAAGCGTATCTGCTGTTTCACCAGACTGACTGACAACAATCATTAAAGCTTTCTGATCAATTGGCATCTTACGATAACGAAACTCTGATGCAAGCTCTATACGCACTGGAATGTCCGCCATATCTTCAAGTACATATTGTGCAGCCATTCCTACATGCCATGCAGAACCGCATGCCACAATATAAATCTGTTCAAAAGCCCTAATCTCATCATCTGTGATTTCAAGACTAGACAAATCAATTGAACCATTTTTAATTACAGAGTTCAGTGTATCTTTAACAGCTTTAGGCTGTTCATGGATCTCCTTCATCATGAAATGCTCAAAACCGCCCTTTTCTGCTGCTTCTGCATCCCACTTAATCTCTGTAGTCTGCTTTTCAATCTCATCACCATTCAAATCATAAAAATGTGCTTCACCAGGAGTCAGCTTTGCAAACTCAAGATTACCGATATAATATACATTTCTCGTATATTTGAGAATTGCTGGAACATCAGAAGCCACATATGTTTCACCATCTGCAATTCCTATAATCATAGGGCTATCCTTACGAGCCACCCAAATTTCACCTGGATAGTCACGAAACATAAGTTCCAATGCATATGAACCACGCACGCGTACCATTGTCTTCGCAATAGCATCAACCGGACCAAGATTATACTTTTTATAATAGTAATCAACCAGCTTAACAACTACCTCTGTATCAGTCTGACTATAAAAAGTATAACCATGCTTTAACAGTTTTTCCTTCAACTCTGTATAATTCTCAATGATTCCATTATGTACACCTACAACCTCTGATTCTACAGCACCTGAACCAGAATGAGTACAATTGCCAGAAACATGTGGATGTGCATTTGTTTTACTTGGCTCACCATGTGTTGCCCAGCGAGTATGGCCTATACCACATGTACCCTTTAATGCATTGCCATTATCTGTTTTCTCCATCAAATTTATTAAACGACCTTTTGCTTTAACTACTTCAGCTAGATTATCTCCATCACGTACAGCTAATCCAGCTGAATCATATCCTCTATATTCCAGTTTAGACAGACCATCTAATAAGATTGGTGCTGCTTGTTGTTTTCCTGTAAAACCTACTATTCCGCACATAAATTTATCCCTCCCATTATTTATTTTTCTCGCCTATTAGACTTTCCTTTTTTTTGCGACTCTGGAGAGTTGCCAGAGTCATCTTCGACTTTAGGCCTTATAACCCTTTTCGCAAATCATATTGACCACTTTATCAACATACTTCTGGCAAGTATCATAGTCAGGGGCTTCCACCATCACGCGAACCACCGGCTCCGTGCCGGACTCACGAACCAAAATTCGACCGGTATCGCCCAGCGCCTCAGCTACTATATTTACAGCTTCTTGCACAGCTGGATCATTCTGCGCAGCTTTCTTATCAGTCACACGAACATTCTCCAGAACCTGCGGATAAATCTTCAGCGGTGCTGCCAATTCGCTCATCGGCTTTTTCTTAGCCAACATAACTTCCATCATCTTCAGACTGGTCAGGATACCGTCACCGGTGCTTGCATACTTAGAGAAAATGATATGCCCACTCTGCTCACCACCAATACGGCAGCCGTTCTTTGCCATATATTCATAAACATACTTGTCACCTACGGCAGTCTTGGCGTAGCCAATTCCCTGTTCATCAAATGCCTTATACAGACCAAAGTTAGACATAACTGTTGTAACAACGGTATTGTTTAGCAGCTTGCCACGCTCTTTCATGTAGCAACCATAGATATATAGAATATGGTCGCCAGTAATAACATTGCCCTTCTCATCTACGCACAGGCAGCGATCGGCGTCGCCATCGTAGGCAAATCCGACATCCAGTCCTTTTTCCACAACAAACTTCTGCAGACCCTCAATGTGAGTGGAACCGGCATTATTATTGATATTCAGGCCATTTGGCTGGTAGTTAATGACATAGGTATCGGCACCTAGGGCATCAAAAACAGACTTGGCAATATTCCAAGAGCTACCATTTGCACAGTCCAGACCAACCTTGACACCCTTGAAGGAGTATATACCAAGAGAAATCAGGTAACCCATATAACGATTACGACCTGCCACATAGTCTACTATGCAGCCAATATTCTCACGATGTGCAAATGGCAGTTCCGGCCAGTTCTGATCGAACACACGGAGTTTTCCATCGATGTAATCCTCTACCAGCAACAGAGTTTCTTCCGGCATTTTCTCGCCGTAGCAGTCAATCAGCTTGATACCGTTGTCAAAGTAAGGGTTGTGGCTTGCTGAAATCATGATACCACAATCAAAGTCATCCACGCGGGCGATGTAAGCCACGGACGGTGTAGTAGTGACATGAAGTAAATATGCCTCTGCACCAGATGCAGTCAATCCAGCTACCAGACTGTATTCAAACATATAAGAGCTGCGGCGAGTATCCTTGCCAATCACGATACGTGCAAAGTTAGTGTTGCCATTACTCTCCCGGAGTTTATTGTAATACCAGCCAAGAAAACGTCCTATTTTATAGGCATGGTCGGCTGTTAATATAATTCCGGCTTCACCTCGGAAGCCATCTGTTCCAAAATATTTTGACATTTTTAGTTATTCCTTTACTTTTTTCTTTCGCACCGTTCATGGTGCAACTCTTACAACAACCTCATATGCCACACTGCATATTGTCATCGTAATAACTACCGCTACCATGGCTAGTAAAAAGTTTGTTCTCACTACATCTGTTCCCATATGGTACCAGGAATCTGACACCTAATGGCCTTTGAGCTGTTCCTCCTGTGTATTATTTGCTTTTCATAGCAATCTTGACTTTCTGTAGAATGATAAGGAATACAAGCGTTGCACAATAAAGCACAATTGGGGCAACATATCTGTAAATTGATTTTATCCAAAGTTTACCTGTTATCCTTGCAAAAATTGTAATAAAAATAGGATGAATAATATAAAGCCATGTGGAATATTTTCTTCCAATCACAGCCAACCCCTTATTATACCAATTGCTCTTGAGAGTATATATAAAGAGGCTGATCGACAAGAACGTCGTGCTGATGTAATGATCTCTTGTTGCATTCAATCCAGCATTCACCAAAGCAAATCTTTCTGCAAGACTAGTTATTGCAAAAACAACAATCAATAGCAGAAGTACTTTTTTATTCCATTTGTCAGCGCATTGTTTTTCTCTGATAAAGTTTCCAATACAAAAATACGGTATTCCAACACAAAGGAAACTCCTAATCAGTATATATGGAAACTCTCGATGAAAAATGAGCAACGAATACTTTCCAAACACCAAGTATGCGATAAGTAGAACCGGAGTTAAATAGTACAGAATCTTTCGGCAGTTAAACTTATCCATCAGTAAAACAATCACCAGCACATAAAGGATTGCTCCTAAATACCAAAGATGCCATGCCAACGGTGAATCGTTAAAAAGCAAAAATTTCAGCAAATTCTTTATAGAGAAAAGTGCTTGCACATAAGACATTATGCTGTTTCTTCTAAGAACTTCGAGTACAATATGCCAAATAAAGTAAAACACATTTGCCTCTATTCCTAAGTAAAATATCTTCTTAATTTGTCGTTTTTCTTTGTGCTGTGCAACGACATCTGAATAGAAATATCCAGTAATCATAAAAAATATAGGAACAGCTATTCTTGCCAACGCCGTAAAATAGGCGCCTTCTTTTCCAGGAAAAGGCTCATGGATATAAACAATTAGAAAAGTGCATATTGCTTTCAAAATGTCAATATTATCTGCTCTCAAGATTTTATTTCCCCCTCGACTTTGTGTCAACTGCTGTTACTTCTTATTCTAAATTTCGTAGTCTATATGATTAAATTTTATGACAGTGAATATTTTAACACCTACTAGAGTAATTCATACACAAATTGCTAATACCAAAAATCAACTCACTTCAATCATAATTCTCTTATATTGTATTTTTTATCATTTTACTTGCTGATTTCGGTCAGCATTTTCATAGTTCTTTCCAACCCCTGCTTAATATCATACCTAGCTTTCCAACCAAGCTTTTTTAGTTTAGCCCCATCCAATCTAGCCTTTGTTGCCTTGCTGTATCCAGCTTTTTCGGTTTCGTCAGGCAATTCAAATATAACCTCTTTGCCAGCAAAATCGGCAATAATCTTTGCAAGGTCTTTCAGCCTTATATCAGATGCTTCATCCGCAATGTTGTAGGCCTCACCACTTTCACCCTTTAGAAGAACTGTTAAAAATCCTGCTACCGCATCTGCCACATAAGTATAAGAATAGTACTGTGTTCCGGCACTCTTCAAAACAATGTTCTCGCCGTACACTGCCTTTTTAATAAACTGTGAAATAGCTTTTGTATCAGTTTTTAACATAGTCGGACCATAAGAGCGGGTAAACCTAGGAATCACAACATCCAAATTTTCCTGTTTTTTATATGCTTGGCATAGAGCTTCACCACAACGTTTACTTTCTGGATATCCAGCTCTCAATGTATTCGAGTCAATGTAACCACAATACTTCTCATCGAAAAATTCTACATCTCCTCTGTTTTCACCATAAATTTCATTTGAAGATGCGAATGCAAAACGTTCTGCATGATGTTTTACCGCAAATTTTAGAAGATTATTGGTTCCGATAATATTTGCAGTCACAGTTCCTATCGGGTCTGTTGCATATGCCACCGGATGCGTATTACTTGCGAGATGCACCACAAAATCCACCTGATTAGCATTATCCAATTCCAACGGCTCATTAATATCATGTGACACAAATTCAAAAAGAGGTGATATCCAATACCTCTCAAATCTATTCTTTGCCTTTTCAAGATTCCGTCCCAATGCATATACCTTACAATTCAATCCATGCAGATTTTTTTCCATTAAAATATCAATTAAAAAACTGCCAATCAAGCCGCTAGCTCCGGTAATTAAAATACTTTTATTGCTCAGCTTTTTCCACGGCAATTCCAAACTATCTACATATTTAATGTCTTCTCTATAAATTAAGTTATCTATCATCGTTCACTCCTTATTTCAACCAGCTATCTTTATCTGCCTTTAAGTAAGCCTTGAACATTTCGAGATCATCTTTAGTCGTCAATTTAATGTTCTTATCAGAGCCGGCTGCAAAGTAAAGGCGTTCTCCCAGTTCAACCATCATTGTATTGGTATAAGACGACCCATAAATACCAATTTCTTTTTCAAATGCTTCATGGTACTTACGATCTAATAAATCAAATTTATACGCCTGCGGCGTAGAAACTCGACGCAGAGTTTCACGAGGAATATACTGCATGGTCGTAGCTTCATTCTCCTTATCCACAACAAAAATCTGCTCATTGTACGGCATGGATGTTACAGCATTTCCATATTGTTTGCATTTGCTTATAACATCTGTAAGTACAGATGGCTCAACTAGAGGACGAATGCCATCGTGGATAATTACCGTATCATCCACGTTTACCTTCCCCTCCAAGTTATAAACACCGTTTCTAATAGACTCTTGACCCGTGCTTCCGCCTGAAATAACCCATTTCAATTTATCAATATCAAACTGTTTTGCATAAGCCCACAGAATATCATGCCAGCCGTCAATACAAACTACTTCAATTGCATCGATTTGAGGATGCTTCTGAAAACTTTCTAACGTGTAAATAAGAACCGGCTTATCATATACATTAATAAACTGTTTTGGAATATCTTGACCCATACGATGACCTGAACCACCAGCGATAATAATTGCAATGTTTGCCATACTGCTTAATCTCCTTTTTACTTCACATTAAAATACTTTTTAAAGAAACCACCATAACCATAAAGTTCAAAATAAAATAACCTATAGTAAACAACTCCATAATGTTAAAAACCACCGCGATTGGCATTAAGACCTGAACAAATCCTGCTATAGATGTTAAATTCAGGGCAACCAGTTTAACAAAACCATATTCTGATTTGTCTTTTACCGATTTCATTGAACCTTGATCACCCAGTGTCGTAATCGCTTTATGCATGACAAAGTGCAGAAATATCACAAATATTCCAGATAATACACCGAGAATAATAAAGAAGTCCCTGGTAAACTTAACAACACTTTTGAATAATCCAGAATTGTGTGCTGCCATACCAGTACATAGTGTATATAGATACAGGAAATTATTAGAAAAGCAGACGGAACCTTGTCAACTTCTTTCCTCTGCCACTTCAAATTCATAGTTATTCCTAATTCCTGCTTTCAGTATTCGTCCGACAAGACGGATGATATTCGTGTCTCTGAACCTTCATTCTATGAAACTCACAATCCATTCATTGTCAAGCTGTTGAAATAATCCTTTTATATCCGCAAGCTAAACATAATTCGTCTGTTTCCTCTCTTCATTATGTTTAGCTTGCTGATTGCTTTATGGCAGCCCATGTTGAATCTGAATCGCATCATCTCATCACATAATACATTGGCTCGAATACTGCTTCCAGTATTCTACGTAGTGCTTCCTATAGCAACTTGTCTTCATAACAGTAGATACCAAGTCTCCGCATCTTCCCATTGTCCTTTGGTATTTCTACCAGTCTTGCTGATTTAGGCTTATAGGATTTCTTCTTCAAACTTTCTATAACGTTTCCCGTTTTTTCAAGATTTCCTGTAAGAAATTTCCTATTTTTTGAGTGTTACTTTTTCAGGAAGTTAAGGTGTAAATGCCATTTCTGATTGACTCCTGTCCGGTTTCTCTACCAGAAATGTCCCACTTCAATTTTGTAATATTAAATTGCTTTGCATATGCCCAAAGGACATCGTGCAAGCCATCGATGCACACCACCTCTATTGCATCAATCTGTGGTTATTTCTAAAACCTTTGTTTCAAACTTATTACTCCTTTATAACTCAACGCCACCTATTTTTAATGCGCGTTTACAATTCTTAAAATCCCTATAATAGTTAACTTCTGAATTAACCTTTTCTCTCTTTTCTTGCCATTCATCTTTACCGTTGCTAACCTGTGTAATGAAAGAGAATAGGTCTTCTATTGTTTGAATTTTGGGTCCAGTTCGATAATAGTCTGGATCCTCCACTGCAAAACCTCGTCCATCTTTGTACTCTTCGTAATCATCAACAGTAAATGCTATTGGACGATTCATTAGCATAAAATCGTAAAATACAGAAGAATAATCTGTAATCAATGCATCTGAACTAGCCAATAATCTATATAAATCCAATCCCATCGCATTAAAATTGTCCGAGCTTTGAATGATAATGTTATCAAAATCTTCTTCCTTGTATCTGTCCAGGTCCTGCATTGGATGAAGTTTTATCCACAATAGGCATTTCTTTTGTTTCAACATTTCATTCAATTTATAAAGATCTTCGTTTTTCACTACCGGCAAAATATCATCCGCTGAATCCACATCATTGTATCCAAGTATTTTGGATTTTCTAAATGTTGGCATCCACATAATCAGTGTCAAACCATTTAAATTTAAATCATCTTTGCTATATGGTTTAGTCATTACATCTGTTCTTGGATGTCCACAAATTGAGATGCGCTCAATTCCACAATCAAATTCTTTACTCCAAAATTCATTAAATATCTTAGAAGTAGAAAATGCATTTGTATAATATGATTTTTTCTTTTTGTTAGCATTCTCAACTAGTTGTCGTTTGTCTACACCTTTAAATGGTGACCCATGCCACATCTGAACTACTTTTTGATTTTTAGCCGGATATATTGGCAACTTTCCAAATGCATAAAACACATGTCCTGCACGTAAGTAATACTTTATCGCTCGCATATTACTTACTATTTTCACATTAGTTGGAATAACTCCCCCATATGATTCATTCTGACTTCTTATTATTTGATACTTTTCGTTATATTTCTCAGATATCATATAGTCATATATATATGCAACATTGTCTCTGAATCCCATATTACTATATAACAACACCAAATCCTGATTTTTGGGCACAATCTGATTTATGACAGATAATCCACGGAATACAGTATTAGTCAAAAACATTTTAATTTTTACATTTTTAATCATTCTTCTTAGTTCTCCTCAATTTTTCAATTCCGTCGATTTTTTCTTTATGTTTTAATTTAAAATAAGCATTTCTGACCTTCCGAATACAGAAAAGAATTTTTTGAGGGGTAGAGTGTACCCTTTCCAATACATCAAATATTTCAACTGTGTTACAAACTGAGTATGTATGTGTATTCTCAGCATCCGTTTTTATCCCCATCTGATTACGAAGATCTTGCACAGACACCCTTTTAAATATTCTTTCTTTTAGAGGGGTTATAGATTCAATCTCGGAAAATTCAATATATTCTCCATAGGACTTCTTATTATACTGTAATGGCCTTATAAGTTTGCCTTCATCATTTCTGAAAAAATTTCCCGCTGGTCTGAAAATATTCTCTTGATGGCTTTCTTTAAATACCTCTTCCATAAAAAGGGTCTTGGGCTCAATTCTGTATATATGAGTTGCATAATGATGGTTTTCCTCGGTATAACAGAATATATATGTTTTATCTTCAATTCGCAGGACGGTCGAATCAACGTATTTTACGTTTCTTGATAAATACCCAACACGTTCCCATTTCAATAGATGATCATTTTTCGATTTCCATATTTCTAGTGTCCGATCTTGTGATGTTTCAGGAAGCATATACACGCAGCCTTCTTCTTCCCACACACATGGATATGATAGATGATATGGCAAATTGATTATTATCTCTGGTTTTGAGAATTCTCCGCCATCCGTGAGATATGATACCGCAAGTTTTCCCTTTTGAATTCGTTTATCGAATGCCTCTGTAAACAAATATACTTTTCCATTTTTCTCAAATAACATTGGATCTGCGTACCAATAATGTTTATCTCCCACAGACACCAAATCTTTCCACACACCACCATTGACCCTGTATTTCACATGCCAATTTCCAACTATATTATTCATTCTCTCCTCTAATTCCTTTCCACATATTCATTGCCTTTTTTAATGCAAAAAGAATAAAGTTTCTATTGTCTATAAAAAAATGAACTGATGCAATAATTAGAATCAATACTTGTATTATCCTGTTTTCAGAATAATAAGCAAAAATCGTAATCACACCTATAGTACATTCTTTAAGTACAATCTTCCTCTTTAATGGCACCTTTTTATATTTTTTTATATCTATATACCTGTATATTGCCATTGAAAAATAAGCGACAAAAGTAGATACCGAAGCCGCATAAAGACCAATAAATTTTATCAATACAACATTTGTTGATATATTAATTATCGCGGCAAAAAAAGATGTTTTTGCAATTTCATGAGTCTTCTTCAATGCAACGTAAATCACACTATATAATCCAACTATAATCTGAAATACAACCGCAAGCATCAGTATTGGCACATGATTGTATGCATCAGCGTACTGATTATTGATAACAACAAAGAATGCAAACGGTAGTATCGCCACAATTTCGATACAGGTACAAGTAAACAACTTGAACATATCGTTAATTGTTTCGGTCAAGAACTTTTCAGAATCCTCTTCATCCAAATGGAGTGAAACCGATTCTGTCCAGCTTAAATTAAATATGTTATAAAATGAAACAAATAAACCCGAAAACTTATTTGCAATCGAATAGACACCATTTGCAGCAACACCGATAACCTTTGAAACTATGACTCTATCAGAAGCACCAACCACCCACCATGATAATTGATTTGGAATTAAAGGAAATGAGTATTTTGCAATCTGCTTTATTACTGATTTATCAAAAAGATGAACGGCATAATATCTGACGACTTTAAGAGAAATTATCATATAGAGTATTGTAACTACTTTTGAGAGTACAGTAGCTAAAAACATTCCTTCCGCGCCAAATCTTAAGACAGCAATAAATAGAACATTCAAACAAATATTACTAGTGGCAGAGATAAAACTTGACACAGTATAGTTTGTTGTTTTGCCAATACCTCGAGCAAACTGTAATAGAGCACTCAAAAATACATTTAACACTACATCTATCGCTAAATAGTACTTATATTCCGCAGTGATGAAGTTTTGTGCAACGATGAAAAAGAGAAGATAAATAATACTCTGTATAAAACACATCGATAACACAGAAGATACTATTTTTTTTTGACCTTCTTTATTGTCTCGAACATCTAGTAAAAAGCGAAAAAGTCCACTATCAAATTGCCAATTAAAAAGTGGCAATAATAACGTACAGTATGTGTTAAAAAGATCAACAAGGCCATATTCACCTGGTGTTAAAACCGCAGTGTATAATGGTAACATAAAAAAACTTACGAATTGTGTAAGTATTTTTCCAACCATTAATATTACAGTATTTTTTGCCAACTCTTTTTTCTTATCCATGACTCTTCAAAACTTTCCTTCTTAGTATTTTAAATGCTTTGTTTATAAATCCAGTCTTTCCATAGAAAAAAACGACATAATTGTAGCCAAACCTAAAATAATCTTTCCAAAACCAAGCAATGTTCTCTTTTGTTGTCGTGGAATGCACAAGATTTGGCTGTAAATACTCTTTAATCATTATTTTTTTTAATTGACTTTGATTTAATTTTTCGATTTCCTTCATCCCTTTTTGACTACTAACTATAATCAATGATTCTCCACACATATTAGAGGACACATAATTATTGTCAGACCTCCAAGCGTCTCCGATCGTAATGTCTGTTTTTCTATGCAAAGATGCATAATCGCATTCATAACACGAAGGACGTAAACATATGTTCGAGCAGAAAATGTTTTTGAAGATTTCGCTTTGATGTTCTTTATCCCCAATATTGTAAGTTTCAATATGAGAATTCCACCCAAATTTCTTATTTCTAAAATTAACAGCCGTTATTTTACCTTGATACTTATTTTCTATCCATGAGATATTAGATCTCCATAATTCCGGAGATGGTACACCGTGGCAAATAATATCAACAAGCAAAAGGTTCTCTTTGTTGATATGTCTCTTTTCTAAATACAAACTAATACCCTCGCATTGGCAAGGTGTTCCTGTAAACATAACCTGTTTATCATCTTTAAGATCAACTTCAACTAACGAATATATTTCCTGAATATCGCTCTGAATATACTTCGAGCCTCTCATATTGTTACGGCCATTAACATTGTCTGTTCTCACATGTACCGCCCTATGATTTTCCAAATCATATATGCAGCCATATATCACGCCTTGATTATTCAAGATCTGATTAGACAATGCTGTAAAAGCTCCACCTGACTGTGATTTTTTTATTTCCGCGTTATCATCCAGCACAAACTTGAATGTGTTCGATTCTTTTACTTCTGAAAGCTCCTTATTCGTTTGACATACTGATTTGCACAGTCCACAATCTCTACATTTGTTCTTATCAATTACCGGGTATAAGAAACCTTTTTTATCCTCAACCATTACAATTGCAGAAAACGGACACACATTCTTACACGCTGAACATCCACTACATTTACTAATATTCGTATAAACTTGATCCACAACTCTCACCTACATTTCATACGATTTTATAACTATATAAAATCATCTCTTTACCATTTAATTTGTATTTGTAATCTTCATCACCACTTGTAAAATCAAGCCACTCTAAATTAATTTCTATTGCCTCTTTGGTGATAAAATCATAGCAAGCTCTAAAAACTGGAGAATACCTTCTGTAATCCGAGTCGACACAGTTTTGCAATACTCGAATACAATTGTTTTCTCGCAGTCCATATAAATATCCAACTATTATGTCATTTAAATAAACTATCAAATACCATGAGTCCTTATATGAACGCATTGAAACAGGAATCACACTTACGTAATGTTCCACAAAGTTTTGCTTAACTTTTCTAAGGAAATTGTGTATTGAACTACTCTTTAAGTTTTTTTCAATATTTCTTTTGAGATGCAAGTTCACCAATTTTTCGGCGAGCACATTATCAATCGTTCCCTCATAAATTTCATATCTATAGGACAAACCATCTGTATTCATTCTGTTTAATGCTGTTCTAAGATTTTGACGGGTACTCTTAGTAAGATGCGCATTGTATTCATCTACATCGCGCGGAATTCTTACAGCAACTGCTTTATATTCAGCTGTCACAATTGCTTCTGCTTCTAGTAATTTCTGAAATTTTGTATTTTCTATTATTCCTTGTAACTCAATAGTCTGATTTGTAAACTTTTTCTTTATTGCATCTACTATAACGGCTAGTATATCTTTTGTTACGGATTTGGAAATTATGTCCCCATAATCAACATAATTATTTTTTCCTAAAATAATTATGTTTGTCTTAATAATTCTCTTGAATGTGGTAATAGGTAGAATTGCAACCACATCTTCATTATCATCTTTAACAATGCAAATATAGTTTCTCCAGCCTCCCCATTTTATTTTCAGATAATTCGCATTCCATTCATACGATTGAAAAATTGTCTGGTTTTTGCTAAGCTTTATCCACTCGTCTTTTATTGATTCAACACTTTTGAATGGTATAATACTAACATTCATTTTAATCCTCCTCTAAAGGCTAAGCTTTTTTTGTCTGATTTTTTCTTTTCTACTATAGAGCGCACTTAACAAGAATTTTGCTTTTATTTTCAATAAAATATACGGAAGAATCATCCGCCGTTCAAAATATTTCCAGTATATCTTTTTCCCAATGTACGGATCTTTTGCAAAGGATTCTATAATCCCATCAATTTCATATTTTGCTTCATATGGTGCATCATACCTAAACAAATTAGAAATGCACAAAGAATACATCGTGATTCTTTTATTCCAATATTGTTCTGTAACCTTATCAAAAACAGTTGCTTTTTTTAATGACTCAACAATCCCTTCTTCTAAATCCAAGCTTTCTTGGAGGAATTTAGCTCTATATTTTTCAGTGGTTGTAACCCCATGTTTTACATAATGATAAACAACATTGTTATCAACTAATATATTCTTAAGTTTCGAATACGCCTCTATGCAGAAAATCAAATCCTCTTGAATATTGATATTTTCACAAAAGTTAATATGTTCTATAACATCATATAAAAAAATACTTCTACACACCGAACCACTTATCGTATCTTTTCCAACCACTTCAGCTATCATTTTAGGAATTAATTCAGATTGAATCCTGATGTTATCTAAAACTGTTCCATCATTCCAAGGCAGCAAGGTAATTTCTTTCTTATCTGCCAATTCGCGGCAAAAAGGAAAAATTACACCTTGTGCATTTTCACGCACCATACGTTCCATCAATATCCTGTATGAGTCTTCATCCATATAGTCATCAGAGTCAATAAATGTAACATACTCGCCAGATTTAACTATTGATAAACCCATATTTCTCGCCTTCGATACGCCAGAATTAGCCTGTCTTAATAATTGAACTTTCTCATTTCTCTTTGCAATTTTTTCAACAATATCCACACTTCTATCCGTAGAACCGTCATCTATTACAATGACGTTGATGTTCTCATATGTTTGATTAACGATGCTCAACAAACATTTCTCAATATACTTTTCAGCATTATATAGTGGTATAATCACATTTAATTTTGGTCTAACTATCATTTACTATTACTCCACAAAACATTTATCTAGAAATTCCTGAGCAACTTTTCTATTTTCAAGAAGAACTGCTTTAACTGATGTATAGTCTATTTCTTGTCCTATGTTTTCATTTAAAGAATTCATATCTCTATCATTCAGCTCAAACATACTCAATAGATTAGAAATCCTAATATTTTTTTCGCCGTGCCAAATTGTATCAACTGCAAATTTTTTTTCAAAAATAATTGAAAAAGCAGTTCCATGGAAGGAATTTGTTACAATATACTCGGCATCCTGTATATAATTTAGAAACTCAATGGGAGAAACACCTCTTTTATATATGAGACCTTTTTCTTTAAAAAACAAATTTTGATTCAGATAGTATATCTTCAATCCCGTACGATTTGATAGTCTACGTGCATAGTCAAACACTCTTTTAGACTTTTCAACACAGTATACCAAGATATATTTTTCTTTATGAGCTTGAGAATTTATTACAGTTTTTTTCCATTCACTCTCTTCAAGGAGCAATACAGGATCTATAACAACTTGGCTTTCTATCTTCTCTTTATTCAATACCTGCCACGCTGCCTGTTCTCGAACGGATACCGCCGCGAATCTTGAAACATCTTCTTTAATACGTTTTAATGCATCTTCTGGAATGTCGTCTTCTCCAAAGCTCGCTGCATACGCATATTTATTTCCGTTGTAGTCTTCCAAAAAATAAGTGTAATCATTATTGGTCAAATTAACATTCCATACTTGATCGCTGCCAACAACGATATCTGTATAATTAGCCAAATTAGAAGTATCTCCCAACTGAAGATACTCACTTAAAAACACATCAAAAACTTTTCTCTTCTTTAGATTTCCCAGACCTTGAGATACCGTCTTAGCAATTGTTTTAACATTAAAAGGAGTTAAATGTACTGGTTTATCATTCCATGCTAATTGTTTATTAACATACGGAATAACTATACAATTTCCGTATCTCTCATTTATAACTTTTTGTAAAGCATAACACTGTAATACTGCTCCATAGTTCATAACGTTATGAAAGGTTAGTATTCCTATTTTTCTCATCTTATTTTATCTCCTTAAGAGTTTCCGCTTTGTTAAATGCCATCGCACAACTAATGGCGTAAACAAAAAAGAATTCGCAGTCATATAGACAATTTCCTGTAAAACAGTACAAAACAAAAAATACTTGCATACCAATAGAGAGTGTAAGTTCATTAATTACGCTATTACTATATTTCCGCTTATTCTTACATACCCTTTTAAGCGCAGACCATGTTGTCTTAAATGTAGCACTTACAGCACAAAGAAAGACCACAAATCCAACGATTCCCATCTCGCATAATATCTGTAAATAAACATTATGCGCATCTACTGTTGTACCGGTACTCGAATAATCGCCAATTCGCATATGATAATAGTGTTTGAATCCTCCCCAACCTATTCCGAAAACAGGATTTTGCCTGAATTTTTCTAGTGCAAATTCCCAAAACCATATTCTACCGTTGGATAATTCTCCGCCATCTGCATTTACAAATCTATTCACCATATTTCCAACTGCTGGTACTATTGGTGCCATTATGATAACTAATACAGCGAGTCCAATCACCGCTCCGATAATGTAAAACCATCTGGACACTTTTTTATCTGAATTATAAAAATAATAAATTACAAAGCAAACAATAACACCAAAAAGTATATGAGCTCTTTTTGTTGTCAGTACTAGTGCGAGTAATACGAATAAAGCCTTACACACTGCCTTATTTTTTTCATTTTGACTGTTATAATTTTTAGTTATTAAATCGTTGGCAAAAAAAACGAATCCGATTCCTAGATAAATTCCATTAGTTGAGTAATGACCTGTTATGCCAGGCATACACCCATCATTAAATTTAGAAATCAAGTATACACCTGCACCTGGAATTAATTTTACAAAGACATTCAAATACAATCCTTTAAATACATAAAAAAAGATTGTAAAAAACGCATGAATTCCCGTAAAAAAACGCACTGTCTTTATAAAGTAGCTTTGCCATTCATTCCGACCCTTTAGCGCTATCATGATGATGATTCCACACATCGGTAGAATCCATCTTGACTGCGAATCAAATCTTATATCTTGGTTATTAAAACAAGATAACAGCGCTAATACAATCCAAAAAGACCTTCCAGCAGATACACTATCAATATTGATCAATTTATTCAGATTCACAAGAACCGCCATCATAGTCAGGATTATTACATACAAAACTCCGCCACTTCGACTTCCCCAAATAACGGTTTGAAATGTTGTCATGTACGCATACAGCAACACTCCCATGACTGTCCATGCTACAAGCGACCTAGGTACATTTATTTTCATTAATACTATCTTCTTTCTTTTACTGCTTCATTGTAGTAATTGCGTAAAACATCTGCTTGGCTTGATATTTCAAGACCTTTTTGAACTATTTCTTTTTGCGCTTCTTTTGATTTTTCAATCCGATCTACGTCTTTTTTCTTTTTTTCAATCTCTAAAATATAATCACACCACATTGAGATTTCATTCAAGCTAATCCTTTTGCAATTACTCATTTGCACTTGTTCTGGTATCGTATCAGAACATATGCACTCAAGACCGTTCGCCTCTGCTTCTAGCAACGCCATGCCAAAACCTTCATGATATGATGGAAATAAAAAAACGTCCATCGCTGATAAGTACTTTTCAGTATCTGTTTGCATACCCACAAAAATAGAATTTTCATTTAATATACTTGCTTTCAATTGTGCTTCAATTCTTGGCTTCTCTGGTCCATCACCGACTGCAAGCCATTTTATATTTGGTTTATTAATTTTCTCAAAAATATCACAAACAAAAACATGATTTTTATTTTGTGTCAATTTGCCAACCGTACCAATTACAAAATCATCATCCTTTATTCCTAAGGCTTTTCTACACTGCCATCTTTTTTCATCGTCAAAGGAATAACGAGACACCTCAATAGCATTATTTAAAACACAATATTTCATTGGCGCATAAAGATAGTTAGCTGCATCAGATGATACCGCTATCCGATGAGTCGTCAGTCGATTCATAACAGGTTTCAGAATTGCATGTAACTTGCTATGCTCATTTGACGTGGAATGAACATGACAGATACGAACCTTGGCACCCCCAATAACTGCACCCAATAAATCAAACGTCATAGTAGCTGAATTCCCGTGTACATGTACGATATCATATTTATTCTTTCGTATCAGCTTGGAAAGCTGAGCAATATAGCGCAATGTCTTTGTTTTACGATCAGTCAAACGAAAATAATTGCTACCACATTTTTTTATTTCTTCCATCAATGGTTTATCCGGCTCATTTCCAGATGTAAAATCAAAGCTTATGTTCGTTCTATCCATCGCCCGGTAATAGTTCATCATTACTGATGTTAGACCACCCCAGCTGACAAAATCAGTAGTTATAACCACCAAAACTTTCATATCAAATTATTCCTCACAAAACTCAATTAAACATTCCCTCTACAATCTTCTCAAATCCTTCACAAAACTTAGCATTATTACTCTCCTGACCACCCGGCATCTTTGCAACTATCTCATCGTAAGATTCCAGCACATCAGCCAGCTTGTCTACATCTTCAACTACAATGATGCTTCCGTATCTTTCCGCAACCGCACTGCAGAACTTCACCTGATGGTCGTTTACGTGCTCCTCATAATCTGCTTTTCTTGGTACGACAATCGGCGTTTTCCCAACTTGCAGGGGCATAATAAAGCTGGACGGACCGCCATGAGTGATGATGACTCGTGCCTTATCTACATTCTCAATCATCTTCGGATAGGGTATCCACTGCTGCCACTCACAATACTTCGGCTCATATGTAGAGTAACCAGTCTGAATCAGAACCTCTTCTTGAATCACACCATCTCTTTTCAATTCGTCTATCATCTGCACTAAGCGATTAAACTGCTGCTCGTGCGTTCCTACTGTAACAAATATCATCTAACTTACACCCCCTTAGAAAATGCTGCCCAAGTTGATTGCCTTGGGATACACACTAAGCATTTCCTCCCATTCCACTATGAATTTGTCGGCAATTGGGTATACCAGTTTTCCTGTTACGGTTGAAGCATCGATACGATCAAAGACTTCTATATAAATGGTTTTTGCTCCAAATAGTTTTCCCAAATAGAAGAATGGCACTGCTACTGCAGCCCCACAGGAGATGATTAAATCCGGCTTTTCTCTTCTAAGAACCTTCCATGCTACAATCGTGTTCTTAATAAGATTCTTGATGTTTCTATTGGTCGGATAATAACACGGATACATTTTTTCACCTTCCAAAAGGCTTCTTGCATCTTCCTTATTAAATGTAACCCAAAAGTGATCTTTATCTTTCCAAAAAGGTTTTAACATATAAAGGTGGGTTAAATGTCCACCCGATGAACCCACTAAACATACTTTCATGTTCTCTATCTCCTTTATCCCAAATAGTATCTATCTACACATCCAAATTCAGGATGATATCAGCGTGTTTTATGATGCGCTGTGATAAGCACAAAATCATGATTATAATGACTTATTGATAACTTTTTACAGGCATTTAAATTCACCCTTTTTCAATATTTTTCTATAATCTTCCAACCCCACACTCACATTTATCTCCT